>Ga0209373_10001488_pt1 | contig 27129 bp, 24 predicted proteins | sample Higcelweek5metaG_FD_187173 | JGI IMG/M metagenome (GOLD analysis project Ga0209373, IMG submission 187173) | Freshwater pond sediment microbial communities from the University of Edinburgh, under environmental carbon perturbations - High... | ecosystem: Environmental > Aquatic > Freshwater >... | reverse complement strand
CAGCGGCAGGAAACCGGCGTTGTTGTCGTCGAATTCCGGACCTCCCCCACCGGCGACATCCTGGACGCTCAGGTACGCCAAGAATCCGGTTACCCGCGACTCGATCGCGCCGCTCTCAACAACCTTCGCCGGGGGCGCTTCGCCGGCCCTGTCGGCTACTACCTCAAACGCTTCGTATTTCGCCTCAACTAATTTGCCATGAACGCACTGTCACTGCCCATCGCTAACATCATCGTCGAAACGTTCCTTCACGGCGGCATCATCATGTGGCCCCTCCTCGGGCTATCGATCTTCGCCATCGCAGTAATTGCCGAACGAATCGTCTGGCGCATCGCCTTGGCGCGCCGCCTCGACAACCAACGCTTGTCGCAGACCTACCGGGCGCTGTCTGGCGGAGACCGCGTCACAGCCGCAGATCTTGCGGAAAGGTCCGCCGACCCCCGCCTGCAAATCATCGCCCACGGGTTGTCCCATAACGAAGACGGGCTGGAAGTCGCCATGCAGGTGCGCCAAGTGGAAGAACTCAAGGTGGCCCGTCGTTTCCTCACGGCGATGGACACGATCATCACCCTGGCCCCCCTGCTCGGGCTCCTCGGCACGGTGACCGGCATCATGCAATCGTTCCGGTTCGTCGGCGCCGACCAGGAACTCGCCGCGGCGAAGGTCAGCGGCGGCATCGGCGAAGCGCTGATCGCCACCGCCACCGGCCTCGCGATCGCGATCGTGACCCTGATCCCCTACAACCTCTTCGGCAGCTACGCCGAAAGGATTCACGAGGAGCTGGATACCGTCATCAAGAACGTCCACCTCCTCACCAACAAGACCCGGACGTCCGAGTCCCGGCGCGCCGAGGCTTCCGAGCCCGTCGGCACGCTCGACTGAAACGGAGGCAACCCATGGGTGCATACTCATCAGGCGCTCGGGTGCGCAAACGGGCGCGCATCGAGATCATCCCGCTCATCGACATCATGTTCTTCCTCCTCGCCTGCTTCATGCTGGTGAGCCTGAGCATGGTGAACTCGAAGAGCGTGAAGGTCAGCCTTCCCACCGCCCAGACCGGCGATCCCGAGAACAAACCCAACACGCTCTCGATCTCGGTCGATTCCACCGGGGGAGTCTACCTCGACCGCCGGCCGCTCGGCCGCAACGAGCTCCATGCCGAGCTCAGCCGGCAGCACTCCCAAAACGCCAACACACGCGTCGTGATCTCCGGCGACACCGATGCCCGGCACGGCTCGGTCATCGCCGTCCTCGACCGCGTCCGCTCCGCCGGAATCCAGAACGTTGCGTTCCAGACCCGCGAATCCGCCCCCGTCAATCCCTCGCCCCGCCCATGACCCGCTGGCTCAACATTTTCAACACGGCGCTCCTCCTGCTGCTCGGCGGGCTCTGCCTCCTCCAATGGTCGGAGGAGAAAACCTACGCCCAACGCATCCACGGGTTGCAGTCCACGGCGATCGCCCAGGCCGACAAGCTTGTCGCGCAGGAGGATGCGATCCGCCGCACCACCGACGACCTCGACGGCTTCAAGACGCAAGTGTCGGCGCTCAAGACCCAGGCCGACTCGCAGGTCGCCGAAATCCGCGACCACAAGGCGCAGATCTTCTCGCTCCAGCAGGAACGCGGTAAACTCGAGCGGCAGTCCGCCGCCTGGCAGCAGTCCATCGAGGAGTACAAGAAGGCCGTCTCCATCCGCGACGAGAACATCCGCACGCTCCTCGACCAGCGCGACTCGCTCCACAGCGCCAACAAGGACGCCGCCACCAAAGCCAACCAGGCGATCGCCGCCTACAACGAGCTGGCCACGAAATACGAGGAACTGGTGACCAACTACAACACCCTCGCGACCCGCTACAAGGCGGAGCACGAGACCGCCGCCCAATGAGCGCCATCGACACCATACCGACCGCCGTCCAAGACGTCTCGTTTGAGAGTTCCGCCCCGTCCGGCGCGCTCGAGCTCCGCTCCGTCGAGAAGATCTACGATGTCGACGGCAAGACCCTGCAGGTCCTGCAGGACATCAACCTCGTGGTCCGTCCCGGCGAATTCGTCACGCTGGTCGGAACCTCCGGTTGCGGCAAATCGACGATCCTCCGCTTGGTCGTCGGCCTCGATAACCAGTTCTCCGGCGAGATCCTGCTCGACGGACGGCCGATCACCGGCCCCGGCCCGGAACGCAGCATCGTCTTCCAGGACCATCGGTTGCTCCCGTGGCTCACCGTCGAACAGAACATCGCGCTCGCCCTCGAGTCGACCTCCACCCCGCAGGCGGAGCGCAAGAGGCTGGTCTCCGACCACATCGGGCTGGTCGGCCTCCGCGGGTTCGAGAAGGCGTATCCGCGCCAGCTATCCGGCGGCATGGCGCAACGCACCGCCATCGCCCGCGGCCTGGTCACCCACCCCGAGCTCCTCCTGCTCGACGAACCGCTCGGCGCCCTCGATTCCCTCACCCGTTCCTACCTCCAGCTCGAACTCCTCCGCATCTGGCGACAGCAGCATGTCTCGGTCGTCATGGTCACGCACGACGTCGAGGAGGCCGTGTTCCTCAGCGACAAGATCGTGGTCCTCACCCCTCGGCCCGGCCGGATCAAGAAGATCGTCTCCGTGGATCTGCCCCACCCCCGCGACCGGATCGACCCGGTCTTCGGGAAGCTCCGCCAACAGGTGCTGGATTATCTCGCCGTCGACTACTCGATATGAGCGCCAAAACAGTCTCACTTTCCCGGCTACCGGCCGTCGAAGTGGTCCCACGCGAGCCGTCGGCACCACTTCGGCCCGCCTACCACAACACAGCCGTTCCGCCGAAACGCACCGCAGCCAGCGTCCGCCTCCGTAACCGGTCCCTGCGGATCGCCCAGTACATCGGTCTGCCCGTCGCCGTCCTGCTCGTCTGGACCATCGCCAGCCGCTTCCAGCTTCTTCCGGCCACCATCTTGCCCAGTCCGACCACGGTCCTCGGCACCGCCCGCGATCTCGCTACCGGAGATTACGGGGAGAATCTCTTCTACCATCTCGGCGTAAGCCTGTGGCGCGTTGCCCGCGGTGTGGCGATTGGAGTGCCTCTCGGGCTCGCGCTCGGGCTCGTGCTCGGTTTCTCCCCCTCGGCCGAGAGCTGGTTCGGTCCGGCCTTCCGGGCTTTCGCCCAAATTCCATCGATCACGCTGGTCCCCCTCCTGATGATGATCTTCGGAGTCGATGACCGGCTTAAGCTCTTCATCATGGCCAAGTCCTGCGTGATCCCGCTCACGTTGGTGACGGCCGAAGGCATCCGGAATATCCCGCAGCATTATCTGGAGGTCGGTGCGGTCCTGCGCCTGAGCCGCTGGCGGCAGGTCCGGCACATCGTGATCCCCGGAGCCCTGCCGTCGATTTTCACCGGCATCCGCCAGGGCATCGCCCACGTGTGGGTTTCGCTTGTCGCCGTCGAGGTGCTCGCCTCCGCATCGGGTATCGGATACCTGATGACTTGGGGCCGCATGGTCTTCCAGCTGGATGTCGTCCTCGTGTGCGTGGTCGTGATCGGCTCGATCGGGCTGCTGCTGGACTCGGGCCTGAGCAACACGGAGGCGCGCCTGCTGAGCTGGCGCGAAAACCGGAAATGAGCACCGCCGCAGCCCTCTGGAACAGCCGGAGTTTCCGCGCCTTCGCCCCCCTGCTCGCGATCCTCGTTCTCTGGTGGCTGGCCACCGTCTACGGCTGGGTCAGCCCCTTGGTGCTCGTGCCCTTTGCGAAACTCGGCCACGCGGTCGGCGACCCGGCCGTACGGCGGATGCTGCTGGGCGGCCTGCTCTCCACCTCCCAACGACTGGCCGAAGGCTACGCCATCGGAGTGGCGGCCGGCCTGCTTCTCGGCTCCGCGATGGGGCTGTCGCCGGCCTGCGACCGGTTTTTCGGTCCCAGCTTCCACTCCATACGCCAAGTCGCGATCTTCGGCTGGATCCCGCTCCTGACCGCGTGGTTCGGTAACGGCGACATCGCAAAGATCACCTTCGTCGCCATCGCTGCGTCCAAGCCCATCACGATGGGCACCTTCGAGGGTATCCGCAACATCCCGGCGCACTACCGCGAGCTGGGCAGCGTGCTCGGCCTCTCCCGGGTCCAGTTGCTGCGCCGTATCATCATCCCGGGGGCGATGCCGTCCATCGTCTCCGGCCTCCAGCTCTCCCTGATCTTCTCCTGGTTCGCCGCCATCGGAGCCGAATATGCGATCGGCGTGCTCTCGCCCGGCATCGGCGCGGTCGTCATGGCCGCCCAGGAGCAGTTCCGCACGGATATCGTGCTCGTGGGTGTGATCGTGATCTCCGCGGTCGGCATCACAACCAACCTCGTTCTCCGCCGCTATTCCAGGCGCCTCTTCGCCTGGAAGCCGAATTTCTGAACCAACCACCCTCTTTTCCATGAACATAAGCGAAGTAATTTCCAGCGAGCTCGTCTCCTCCATCCGGGACGTGAATGCCATCGGCATCGACATCGGCTCCCGCCAGGCCAAAGCGGTGCTGATCAACCGCAGCGGTCTCCATACCGCGATCACGTCGAGCGGCGTCGACGCCCAGGAGACCGCCGACCGGCTGATCAAGAAGCTCGCCCGCTCAAGCGGCATCCAGCGCTCCGACATCGCGTTTGCGGTCGGCACCGGATACGGCCGGGTCGCCATCGAATTCCCGGAGTTCTCCTCGGTGATGATCACCGAGATCTCCTGCCACGCGATGGGGGCGCACTACCTGCACGCGCCGACACGCACGATCATCGATATCGGCGGCCAGGACGCGAAGGCCATCAAGATCGATCCGAATGACGGACGCGTGCTCGAGTTCATCATGAACGATAAATGCGCCGCCGGCACCGGACGGTTCCTCGAGCGCATCGCCGAGCTGCTGGACTACCGGCTCGAGGATCTAGGCCCCAAGTCCCTGCTCGCCACAAACAAGATCCAGATCAGCAGCCAATGCGTCGTCTTCGGCGAGTCCGAGGTCATCTCACTCAAGGCCAAGGGCGAGCGCACCGAGGACATCGCCGCCGGCATCCATGTGGCCGCCGCCCGCCGTGTCCGCAACCTGATCAACCGCCTCGGGCTCGAGCCCGACCTCGTCTTCACCGGAGGTGTCGCGAACAACATCGGCATGAAGCAGGCGCTGGAGGAGCTCATCGGCCATGCCATCACGGTGCCGAAGCTCGACATGGTGTATGCAGGCGCCTTGGGCGCCGCCGTGCTCGCCCAGCGCAAATACGAAGGAGGCAAGAACTGATCCCATGAAAACCATCGCCCAATCATCTCACTTTTCCGTCGAGGAGATCATCGACCCCCGCCGGCTCGCCAAGGTCACGAACTCGACCGTCCTCGGAATCGACATCGGTTCCCGCACTGCCAAAGCCGTGCTCATCCGCGACGGAAACATCCACGTCGCCCAGGTTCCGACCGGGGTCAGCATGCAGGAGACCGCCAACGAGCTCTTCGACGAACTCGTCGAGACCTCCGAGTTCCGTCGCGAGGAGCTCGACTACGTCGTCGGCACCGGCTACGGCCGCGTCGCCATCAACTTCCCGGGAACGCCGACGCAGATCGTCACCGAGATCTCGTGCCACGCCCTCGGCGTGCACTTCCTCAACCCCGACATCAAGACCATCGTCGACATCGGCGGTCAGGATTCGAAGGCGATCCAGGTCGACTCGAACAACGGGAAGGTCCTGCGGTTCATCATGAACGACAAGTGCGCCGCCGGCACCGGCCGCTTCCTCGAGAAGGCGGCCGGTCTGCTCGACTACAAGCTGTCGGAACTCGGGCCCGAGTCGCTCCGCGCCGCCAAGCCGGCGCAGATCAGCAGCCAATGCACGGTCTTCGCCGAGTCCGAGATCATCTCCCTGCGCGCCCGCGGTACATCCCGCGAGGATATAGCCGCTGGCGTACACGTCGCCACCGCCCGCCGCGTCCGCAGTCTCGTCAGCAAGATCCCGCTCGAACCCGGGTTGGCGTTCTCCGGCGGTGTCTCGAACAACGTCGGCATGCGCCATGCCCTCGAGGTTCTGATCGGGTATCCGGTGCAGCCGGCCAAGATCGACATGATCTACGCCGGCGCGCTCGGCGCGGCGCTCTTCGCCCAGCAGTTCGTCGCCGAACGCCCCGATGAGGTGCAGAAGATCGGCAACGCCGCCCGTGTCGACCTGACGGATCTCCGGGAAAGCATCCGCAAGGCGGAGGAATCCTACGTCTCGCGTACCGACGTGAAGAAGGTCGGCTACCTCTGCACCTACACGCCGATCGAGCTCCTCAGCGCCTCCGGCGCCACCTACACGCGATTGGTCAAGTGCGGCGAGCCCGATGTCGTCTCCCAGGGCGAACGCATCACCAAGGCCGTCTTCTGCGACCTCACCAAGAGCCTGCTTGGCCACTTCGCGACGAAGGATCCCGTGCACCAGGCGACCGACCAAGTCGTCACCTTCTACACGTGCGATTCGATGCGCGCGACCTCCCAGGCGATCAACAATTTCTACAAGCCCTGCAACGGATACATCGTGCCGCGCGTCGGCGAACGCCCGGGCTCGCGCAGCTTCTTCCGCAAGGAGATCCTGACGTTCCGCAGCGACCTCGAGAAGCTCACCAGCAAGGAGGTCGGCGACGACGAGATCGCCGCAAAGATCAAGCTCTACAACAAGATCCGCCGCTTCATCCGAGAGATATCCGCACTCCGGAAACGCGACGACCCGCCGCTCAGCGGCCGCGAATTCCTCGAGATCACCCGGGCCTTCTATCTCCTCGAACCGGAGATACTCGCACTGAAGCTTGAGGATCTCTACCACCGCCTCGCTGCCGTCCCGGCTGTCGGCAAGCCGCGCTTCCGCCTGATGATGTGCGGCGGTGTCGTGGCCGACGGCGACCGCCGCATCCTCGACCTCGTCGAGAACGACATCGGGGCGCGCATCGTGGTCGAGGATCACTGCACCGGCCTGACACCGTTCATCCACGACACCGACGAACAATCGGACCCGTGGCAGGCGCTGGCCAACGCCTATCTCGACCAGGCGCCCTGCGCGCGCCAGTCGCCGCTCGACCGCAAGGTCGATTTCTCGCTCTCGCTGGCGAAGGACTACCGGGTCGACGCCGTCCTCTACACCTACCTGAAGTTCTGCCCCTGCTATGGGCTGACGAAGAACAAATTCATCAGGAAGTTCCAGGACGCCGGTATCCCGGTTCTGGAGCTTGCAACCGACTACTCCGTCGGCGACATCGGCCAGATCCGCACGCGGCTCGATGCCTTCGTCGAAGTCTTGGCGGAGAAAACCACTGGAAAGGCCTGACCGTGCCCCTGCTTCAAGACGCACCCACCGCCGCCCCCGCCGGCGGCATCGCCACCAACCTGCGCGATCTTGCCAAAGCCAAGAACCGCGACGCGAGCCATCGTATCCAGACCGGCGACGACCTGGAAAGCCAGCTGGCCTACGTCCGCCAGACCCGGCGCGACCATTCCTACTCGCCGGCGGTCGACCGGCTGTTCGACCTCGTGCTCGGCTACATCGAGGACGCCGAGGCCGCCCACCGTTCCGGCCGCCGCGCAGCTTGGATGAGCGGCGGAGTCTGGTCCCCGCTGTACTACGCCTGCGACACCATCCCGATCTCGATCAACGAGGTCGGCCGCCTCGGCTCCAGCGACGCGATGACCGTGGCGGAGGACTACTTCCATCTGCCGAAGGAGTCCTGCTCGATGGTCGGCGCCGTCCTCGGCGAGTTCTACCTGCGCCTCGGTCGTACGGTGAAACGGCTGGCGGTCTACAACGCCAGCTGCGAGCCGCTCAACCTCGCGTGGGAGCTCATCAAGGACGAAGGCTTCGACCTCTTCCGGATCGAGTCGGTGAACCGTCCCAACACCCACGACACGCCCGAGCGCGTCGAGCAGATGCAGTCGTTCCTCGAGGACGAACTCCGCCGCCTCGCCCTCTGGCTGCAGGACAAGCCCGTCGACGAGGCCCGGCTCTCGGCCGAACTGCGGCGCCACAACCGGATTCTCGGCAAAGTACGCCGCATTCTCGAGGCCCGGCTGGCGAATCCGTTCTACATCCGAAGCTTGGCGACGATGTACCTCCTGATCGGCACCGGCCACTACTTCGGCAAGCCCGAGGCCTACGAGGCGGTGATCGACACGCTGCTGGCCGAGTTGGCCTCCGCACCGATCATACCGTCCCCGACCGGCAAGACAGTCCGGCTCGCCTGGGTCGGCGGCCGAGGCCAGGAGTTCGGCGTCTACCAGGCGATCGACGATGCCGGCGGCGCCATCACCCAGTGGCACACGCCCGACGACTGGACCCGCGACTACCGCGAGGACCTGCCGCCGCTGGAGTCATACTCCCAGTACGTGATCACGGAGCGCACCGGAGGTACGCCGATCCGGCGGCTCCAGCGCATCGAGGAGAACATGCCGAAGTTCGGCGCCAAGGGGTTGCTCCTCTACGGCTATGTCGGCTGCTCGTTCGGCGGCATCCACCGGGAGATCTCGCGCGACTATTTCCAGCGCCGCGGCGTCCCGAGCATCTCCCTAGAAGGCACCTTCCAGGTCGGCCCACCCTCCGGCCAGCTCCTGACCCGCGTTCGCGCGTTCGTCGAGATGCTCTCCTGAGCGCCCTTCGCCACCCACCAAATCCCATTCCCAACATGAGCACACTTTCAGCCACCAACGAAGTCACCCTGACCGAGCTGGCCTCGCTCGGACAAGCCACCGACGCCACTCGTATCCGCACCAGCGAAGGCCTCGAAAGCCAGCTGGCCTACGTCCAAGAAACCCGGGCAGACCACGGCTATTCCAAGGCCGTCGGCAAGCTCTTCGATCTCGTCCTCAGCTACATCGACGACGCCGAGAAAGGCGCCCGCAACGGCCGTAAGGCCGCCTGGATGGCCGGCGGTGTCTGGGCACCGCTTTACTATTCGTGCGACACCGTCCCGATCTCCATCAACGAACTCGGGCGCCTCGGGTCGAGCGACGCGATGTTCGTCGCCGAGGACTATTTCCAGCTGCCGAAGGAATCCTGCTCGATGGTCGGCGCCGTCCTCGGCGAGTTCTACCTGCGGCTCGGCCGCACGGTGAAACGCATGGCGGTATACAATGCGCAGTGCGAGCCGCTCAACCTCGCCTGGGAGCTCCTCCGCTCCGAAGGCTTCGACCTTTTCCGCGTCGAGGCGATCAACCGTCCCAATGCAGTGGACACTCCCGAGCGTCTGCAGGCCATGGAGGATTTCCTCGTCCAGGAGCTCCGCGACCTCAACCAGTGGCTCGCCGGCCGGCCCGTCGACGAAGAACGGCTCAGCTTCGAGATCCGCCGCGTCAACCGCATCCTGCGCAAGGTCCGCCGGATCATGGCGCTTCGCATCGGGAACCCGCTCTACCTGAAGAGCCTCGCCACGATGTACCTGCTGATCGGAAGCGGCCACTACTTCGGCAAGCCCGAGGAATACGAGCAGGTCCTCGACCTTCTGATCCAGGAACTGGAGTCGGCCCCGCCCATTCCGCTGCCCAAGGGCCGCATCATCCCGATCGCCTGGGTCGGCGGCCGCGGCCAGGAATTCGGCGTCTACAAGACCGTCGACGACTCCGGCGGCGCCATCCTCTCCTGGCACACCCCCGACGCGTGGCTCAACGACATCGACGAGAATCTGCCCCCGTTGTTGGCCTTCGCCCGCCATATCATCTCCGGCCGTCGCGGCGGCTCCCAGCAGGCGCACCTCGACCTCATCGAGCGCTCGCTCGAACGGTACGGCGGGGTGAAGGGCATCCTCTTCTACGGATACGTCGGCTGCTCGCGCGGCGGCGGCGGGCGCGAGTTCCAGCGCGTCTATTTCCAGAAGAAGAACATCCCCAGCATCACACTCGAGGGGACGTTCCAGGTCGGGCCGCCCTCCGGGCAGCTGATCACGCGCGTTCGCGCCTTCATCGAGATGCTCAGCTGAGCCGCTCCGGCATCCCCCGGCTATCTCCCGGCCGCGCATCGCCGCGGCCGCTCTCTTTCCACGCAAATTTCAACCGAACAACCCACATGTCGTACTCTTTTCTCAACACACAAACGCGGTCCGTCTCACGCACCCGTTCGCTCCTCGCAGCCGCCCTCGCCCTACCGGTCGCTCTATCGGCCCAATCCGCCGCTCCGACCGACGAAACCACCGCGTCGACCGACTCGGCCGACGACCTCGGCTCGGTCGTCGTCACCGCTCGTAACCGCGCCGAACAGGTCCAGGAAATCCCCGTCCCCGTCACTGTCATCGACGAGAAGACGATCGAACGGGAGAACCTGAAGACCGTGTTCGATTTCGCCGAGAAGGTCCCGAACTTCACCTACACGGCGATGAATTCCCGCTGGTCGAACCTCTCGATCCGCGGCGTCGGCAAGAACAACGCCAGCGAGGCGACCGAGCCCAGCGTCGGCATCATCATCGACAACGTCTACCTCTCCCATCCGGGTTCGGTCTTCTCCGACCTGCCCGACCTCGAACGCATCGAGGTGCTGCGCGGCCCCCAGGGCACATTGCTCGGCAAGAACACGACCCTCGGCGTGCTCAACATCGTCTCGAAACTGCCGAGTTTCACTCCCTCCGCCTGGTTCGCGGTCGGCTACGGCAACCGCGCGACCACCGATGCCAAATTCTCCGCCACCGGAGCCCTGATCCCCAATCTGCTCGCCGCCCGGGTGTCGTTTTCCTACACCGGCGGCGACGGTCCGTTCGAGAATACCGTCCACGAAAGCACGACGGCGAACGACAGGAACCGCTATGCCGCCAAGGTTCAGCTGCTTATCACGCCGTCCGATGCGGTCTCGGTCCGCCTGATCGCGGACTACTCCCTCGCGCGGGAGCGGACTTGGCCGATGCTCAACCTCGCCGATCCGGCCACCTACTCCGATGGCGTCTCGCGCGGGCTCACCTATACGAGCCGCTTGGCTCGGGACTATTTCCAGTCGATCAAGGCGAGCACCACACCGATCAACAACTGGGACTACTACGACGCCGACGACTACCGCCCGGTCCGCACCGAGCACGCCCGTTTCTCGGGCGAGGTGAACTGGTCGCTGGGCGACTGGACGCTCACCTCCATCACCGCGCGCGCGTTCTTCCTCTTCGAGCCCGCCAACGACGAGACGCCGTACCTCATCGCCCATAGCGGCATCCGCTCTTCGTCCGCGCAGAGCTCGCAGGAGATCCGCCTGTCGTCGCCCACCGGCGACTTCGTCGACTACCAGTTCGGTCTCTACGGGCTGAACAACAAGAACCGCACTCAGAGCATCAATACACAGGATCCGACCCTCGGGCCCGATGCCGGTGCATTCTACGCGACCAACGCCCAATACACGACGCTCTGGACCAACGGCGGCGCCATCGGCCGTACTCTCCTGCGCGCCTCCCTCGAAGGGTACGCCGGAAACACGGTCACGAACCCGGCGTCCACCAGCCTTGCCTCCTACGGCCAGGCCAACTGGCATCTGTCACGGAAGTTCACCGTCACAACCGGCCTGCGCTTCAACGACGAGAAGCGGACCAACGACACCGTGACCTACATCGCCTACCCCGGCCAGGACCTCGACGCCCTCGGGGCCTCCCTCGGGGCGACGACAGCCCAGATCAGCGCCGCCAAGGCCATCCGCTCCGCCAGGACCACCCTCCAGTCGTATATCGATGCGGAAAACAAGAACGACTCCTTCTCGTGGCTCGTTTCGCCCAGCTACCAGTTCAGCAAGGATCTGCTCTTCTACTCCTCGGCGAGCTACGGCGAGAAATCGCCGGTCGTCTCGTTCTTCAACGGCGCACCGAACATCAGCGACCCGGAGAAGGCCACGAACTTCGAAGTCGGCTTCAAGAGCCTCCTGCTGAACCGGAAATTGCGCTTCAACGTGAACCTCTTCCGCACCTCGATCCAAGATTACCAGACAACCATCCGCGTGCTCGATCCCAAGAAGACGGACGGTTCCTACGTCAACCGCGACGGCAACGCCGACAAGGTCCGCACGCAGGGCGTCGAGGTCGAAGCCGCCTACTCGCTCACCAAGAAGCTCAACCTCTCGCTGAACGGCGCCTACAACGACGCGATCTACGTCTCCTTCCCGTACGGTCCGGTCGCCTTGGAGACCAATCCAACAAGCGCGCAGTACACCGACTACTCCGGTCGCCGACTCCCGAGTGCCTCGAAGTATAGCGCCACCGTCGGACTGGGCTACAACACCAAGATCGGAACCTACGACTTCCACTCCTCCCTCTCGGAATCCTACAAGTCGCGCTTCAATGCCGACCCCACCTATTCCGACTATGCGTGGCAGGATGCGTATTTCGTGACCAACGCCGCGATCGGCCTCGGGTTCCAGAAGGGCAAATACGACATCACCCTCTCGGGCCGGAACCTCTTCGACGAAAAGTACATCACCAGCATCTACGCGGGCAGCAATTCGAACGTGCTCGTACGCGCCGCCTCCGGCGACCGCCGGACAATCCTCCTCACCTTCCGCGCGAACTTCTAACGTCCATGTCTCCGTCGCCTTCCCGACACTCGGGCGGCCGCTCGCGCCTCCTCGTGAGTAACGACCCGCTGCCACACACCCGCATCGCCCTCGCCTTCAGCAGGGCCGCCGACCGACTCGCCCGTAGCGTCGCGTTGCTCACAGTCTGCGGCCTCGCGGCCGCAGCGGCGCTCCGTGCCGAACCACTGCCGTCGGTCATTCGCTTCGGCGTGTGGGGCAACTCGGTACTGGCGAGCACCAACGGTGCGCCAGCCAGCACCGAGCTCACCGCCCTGGCCAACCACCTCGGTTTCTTCACCGAGGAGTTCGGCCCGGACGGGCCGCGGGTCGAGGAGATCTTCGTGCCCGGCCAAGGCCCCGGCCTCAACGAGGCCCTCGCCCAGGGCGACGTCGATTTCGCCAGCTACAACGGTCTGCCGCAGACCTTCGCGCTCGCAGCCAAGCTACCGGCGCACATCGTGCACGCGCGCCGGTACATCGGCTCGGGCAACAACTACTTCCTGGCCGTCCACACCGATGCGCCGATCCACTCGATCCAGGACCTGAAGGGCAAACGCATCTCGGTCTACAAGGGGACCGCCTCGTTCGTCCCCCTCGTCACGCTCCTCGAAGCCCACGGGCTGACCGACGGCGATGTGACGTTCGTCAATATCCAGGCTTCGGACGCGATCCACGCCTTCAACGCGGGCGCGGTCGATGCCGTCTTCGGCGGCGTGAATCTCCTCATCCTGCGCGACCAGGGCCAGCTGCGGATTCTCGAGCGCACCCGCGACTTCCGGCTGCCGGCCAGCGCCAGCGGCACTCTGGTCGCCGATCGCTTCGCGAACAAGTATCCGGATACCGTTCGCCGCATGGTCAAAGTGCTCGTCAAGACCTCCTGGTGGGCCTCGCGGGAAGAGAACCGGGAGCGGCTGCTGCGCTTCATCGCCAGCCGCACGATCAACTACAAATACGTCGCCGAGGACTACCAGGGCTCGCTGGTCGAACGCTACAATCCGCTCATCGATGAGACGACCTTCCAAGCCTACTGCGAAATCGCCCGCTTCTGCCTGAAGCACAAGTTCATCCGCCGGGCGGTCGACGAACGGACGATCCGCACCTGGTTCGCCCCGCAGTACCAGGAGGCGGCCCTCAAGGAGCTGGGCCTGCAGGATTACTGGTCGTCCCCGCCGGCTCTCGCCTCCGTCCAGCCGCCGAGCGTCGTGACCGGTCAATGACCCTACCACAATGAGGGCATTAAGGAAGCTGCTCGCCTACCTGCGGCCGTACTGGCTCTGGGCGTCGATCGCGCCGTTGTTCATGATCGGCGAAGTCGTGCTCGACCTGCTTCAGCCGCGGCTGGTCCGCCACATCATCGACGAGGGCATCGCGCGCCACGATCCGCACATCGTCTCCGTCACGGTCGTCTGGATGGCCGTGACTCTGGCGATCGCCGGACTCTGTGGCTGGGGCTGCGGCTACTTTGCGGTCAAAGCCGCCTTCGGCCTGGGCGCGGACCTGAGGGAAGCCGCATTCCGCAAGGTGCAGACGCTCTCCTTCGCCAATCTCGACCGCCTGGAGAGCGGTTCGTTGATCACGCGCATGGCGACCGACGTCAACCAGGTGCAGGAGATGGTCATGATGCTGATGCGCGGCATGGTCCGCATGCCGCTGCTGATCGGCGGCAGCCTCGTCATGGCAGTCATCACCAGTCCCAAACTCGGGGTGGTCTTCTTCGTCGTGTTGCCCGTCCTGATCACGGCGTTGGTGATCATCGTGAGAAAGACCTTCCCGCTCTATCAGGGTGTCCAGGGTCGTCTGGATGCTTTCTATACGGTGCTGCAGGAGAACCTCGCCGGAGTGCGCCTGATCAAGGCATTCGCCCGCGAACGGCATGAACGACAGCGCTTCGCCCGGGCCAACGAAAACCTTGTCGGGCAGATGACGCAGGCCGCTCGCATGAGCGCCCGCACCACGCCCAGCATGACCTTCATTCTCAACCTCGGCATCATCGCCGCCCTCTGGGTCGGTGGCTGGCATGTGGCGGGCGACCGCATGAAGGTCGGCGAGGTTGTCGCGTTCATCAGCTATCTCATGCAGGCGCTGGCCTCCCTGATGGTATTCAGCAATCTGATCATCCAGCTCTCCCGCGCCCAGGCCTCGGCCCAGCGCGTGGTCGAGCTGCTCGAAAGCCGCCCAACCCTCGAGCCGCCCGCCCGCCCGACCGTCGTCACCGAGCCGCACGGCCGGCTGGTCTTCGAGGACGTCACCTTCAGCTACGCGCCGAACAAGAGCGACCCGGTGCTCAAGAACGTCAGCTTCGTGGCCGAGCCCGGACAGACCATCGCGATCCTCGGAGCCACCGGCTCCGGCAAGTCCACCATCGTGCAGCTCATCGCGCGTTTCTACGACGCCACCAGCGGGCGCGTGACCATCGACGGCGTCGATGTGCGGGACATTCCCGAAACCGAACTGCGGCGGCAGGTGAGCGTCGCGCTCCAGGAACCCATCCTTTTCAGTTCCACCGTCGAGGAGAACATCCGTTTCGGCGACCCCACGGCCGATCTCGCGCGAGTCACCCGCGCGGCCACCGATGCGCAGGCCGACGAGTTTGTCCGCAACCTGCCCGAAAACTACGGATCAATGATCGGCCAGCGCGGCGTAAACCTCTCCGGCGGCCAGAAGCAACGCTTGGCCATCGCTCGCGCCTTGTTGCCCGATACACGGGTTCTGATTCTCGACGACAGCACCAGCGCCGTCGATACCCGCACCGAGCGGCTGATCAACGATTCCCTAGCCACCCGTTTGCCGCGCCAGACACGCATCGTCGTCGCCCAGCGCATCAGCACCGTACTCGAAGCCGACAAGATCCTCGTCCTCGACGACGGCACGATCGTCGGCGAGGGCACTCACGAGGAACTGATCGTCCGGTGCCCGATCTACCGCGAGATCTACGAATCCCAGGTCGAAAACGGAGCATTCGCCGCCAATGTCAGCTAAAGCCTTCGCACGCACAGCCAACCCGCCAGCCTCCGCTCAAATGCCGCGCATCGGCGGACACGGCGGCGGCGGACACGGACACTCCCGAGAACGCCCCAAGCAGGCGCGCCAAACACTGCGTCGCGTGTGGGGCTACCTCTCGCGTCAACGCACTTCCCTGATCCTCACCGCGCTGATCGTCACTGGAATCGTCCTGCTCGACCTGACCGGACCGATCCTCGTCGGACGAACGATCGACCGCTATATCCTGACACGGAATCTCTCCGGCCTGTGGCACATCCTCCCGCTGATGGCGCTGGTGTACGCCAGCAGCGTTTCCCTGAACATGCTACAGAGCTATGTGATGGTCGGCGCCGCACAACGCACGATCCGGGACATCCGCGCCGATCTCTTCTCGCGCCTGCAGCACCTGCCGCTGGAGTTCTTCGATCGGCGGGCCCACGGCGAGCTGATGGCCCGCCTCACCAGCGACGTAGAGAGCATCAATCAAGTCCTGAGCAACAGCGTCGCTCAAATCGTCACCGGCACGTTGAGCACGATCGGCGTCGGGATCGCGATGTTTGTCATCAACCCGTGGATGGGCGCGGCGTGCGTATGCGTCGTCGGCGGCCTGACCCTCCTGAGCAACCGCACCCTCGCAGTCCGTATCTACGAACGCTACCGGCTGCAACAATCTGCGGTTGGCCACCTATATGGCTACCTTGAGGAGGTCATCGGCGGCCAGCGAGTGATCAAGGCCTACGGCCAGGAGGAGGCCGCCGCCGCGCGCTTCCGCCAGATCAATCACCAGTATCGGGACTACGCCGTCCGCGCGCAGACGCTGAGCAGCCTCACTCCGCCGATCATGAACACGGTGAACAACTTGGCCCTCACCCTCGTGGCCGGCATCGGCGGCATGCTCGCCATCCGCGGCCTCACCACCGTCGGCACCATCGCGACCTTCATCAACTACACCCGCCAGTTCGGTCGTCCGCTCAACGAGATCGCCAACCTCTACAACCAGCTCCAGTCCGCCATGGCCGGCGCCGAACGCGTGTTCGAGATCATGGACGAGCCACCCGAGGTCGACGCCACCGACACGAAGGAGATCGCCCGCTTCCGCGGCGATGTCGTTTTCGACGATGTGACCTTTTCCTACCAGCGTGGGACTCCGGTCCTCAAACACATTCATCTCGATGTTCAGGCAGGCCAGACCATCGCCCTTATTGGTCCGACCGGCGCAGGAAAGACTACCATCATCAACCTGCTTACGCGGTTCTACGAACTCGACAGCGGTCACGTACTGATCGACGGCGCCGACCTGCGGACACTGCCCAAGGCAGCCCTGCGGCGGCAGCTCGGTATCGTTCTCCAGGACACTTTCCTATTCGCCAGTACGATTCGCGAGAACATCCGCTACGGTCGGCTCGACGCCACCGATGCCGAGGTACTCGAAGCGGCGCGTCTCGCCAACGCCGACACCTTCATCCATCGCATGCCTCAAGGCTACGATACGATTCTAGCGGAGCGCGGCGGCAACCTCAGCCACGGTCAACGCCAGATGCTCGCCATCGCACGCGCCATCCTCGCCGACCCGGCCATCCTCATCCTCGACGAAGCGACCAGCAGCGTCGACACCCGCACCGAGAAACACATCCAGGAAGCGATGCGCCGCCTCATGGCCGGCCGCACCAGCTTCGTGATCGCCCACCGGCTCAGCACGATCCGCGACTCCGACCAGATCATCGTGCTCAACCACGGCGAGATCCAGGAGCGGGGCACCCACACCGAACTCTTCGCCCGCCGCGGCATCTACTGGCGCCTCTCCCAGCGCAACCTCCGCGAGGCCGGAACGGCTCCGGCCCAGAACTCCGAGTCCCTGCTCGCGAGCTGACACCGTCCCCATGCCACCGCGTCGCCCGAGAATCCCACAGCCACCCTGGCGCGATTTCCGATTCGCGTATCCGGGAGTCTCGCGCCGCGCCGGCGGCGTTTCCCTCGGCATCAACCTCAACCCCGACAAACGCTGCAACTTCGACTGCGTCTACTGCGAGGTCGACCGGCGCAGCGAGCCACGAGCCCACCGGGTCGATCTTCCCACCCTGCGCGCGGAACTGCGAACGCTTCTCGATCTATGGTGCACCGGCCGGCTGTTCGATCATCCGCCCTTCGTCGCAGTCCCCCCTGCCCTCCGCCGGCTCAATGGCATCGCCTTCAGCGGCGACGGCGAACCGACCACCTGCCCGCAATTCGTCTCCGCCGTGGAGACCGTCCTGGCCTTGCGCGACGAGTTGGCGCCCGCGGGCACCAAGATCGTGCTGATCACCGATTCCGCCAGCCTCGACCGGACTAACGTCCGAGCCGGCCTCGTCCGACTGGCGCAGGGAGCCCACGAGATCTGGGCCAAGCTCGATGCCGGCACCGAGGCGCAATACCATGCGGTGAACCGCTCCCGCGTTCCCTACGAGCGGATACTGCAAAACATCGAGTCCACCGCGCGATCCTTCCCCGTCTTCATCCAGTCGATGTTCCTGCGGCTGCATGGCACCGCACCTTCGGCCGCCGAGATCGACGCCTATTGCGGGCGGATCGAGACGATGCTCGCGCACGGCGCCAACCTGCGCGGCCTCCAGCTCTATACCGTTGCACGCCCCACGCCGGAACCGTGGGCCATCGCCCTGTCCGACGATGAGCTCCGGACCATCGCGGCGCGCATCGAGGCCCGCCTGGGCCTGCCGCAAAACGTCGTATTCGCCACTACATTCCACGTACCGCGCCCGCCATCCACGCCATGACCGTCCCCCTGCATCGCACGATCGCCCGGTGTGGTCGGGCTTGGCCCTGTGTGCGCGGGCGCACTCGAATTTCTTGGAGTGGGGTCATGTAGCATAGGTTCAGCCGGGGCGGCGCAACCGCCCGCCCCGGCTGTTCTTCCGATTCATCGTGTCCGCAACCTTGACCAATTCCCCCGCCTCCGCGCCAACCCTCCTCCGTCGAACGCCACCGGACGAGTCGCCGCCGAGCCGCTCCGCGCCGCGCGGCAACGACACCGCCAAGCGCTTCGTGCCTTGGCTCGTGGCGGTCGCGTTCTTCATGGAGTCGCTCGACATCACGATCCTCAACACCTCGGTGCCCACGATCGCACAGGCGCTCGATGCCGCGCCGTTGAGTCTCAAGTCCGCGCTCACCAGCTACGCCCTCAGTCTCGCGCTCTTCATCCCGCTGAGCGGTTGGCTGGCGGACCGCTTCGGCACCCGCCGGGTGTTCGCCACCGCGATCGGCATCTTCTCGCTCGGCTCGCTGTGCTGCGGTTTCTCCGTCAACCTGCCGACCCTCGTCGCCGCACGCATCCTCCAGGGCGCCGGCGGTGCGCTCATGATGCCAGTAGGCCGTATCGCGATCGTCCGCACTTTCGAGAAGGCCGAGATCGTGCGGGCGATGAGCTTCGTCGTGATCCCCGGGCTCATCGGCCCGCTGGTCGGCCCGCTCGCCGGAGGCCTGATCGTCGCCCATTTCCATTGGCGGCTCATCTTCCTCGTAAACTTGCCGATCGGGCTGCTCGGCCTCTGGATCGTGCACCGGCTCATGCCGGACTATCGCTCCCCGAAACCCGCGCCGTTCGACGTACGCGGGTTCGCCCTCTTCGGCGCCGGCGTGTCGCTGCTCTCCTACGTGCTCGAGGTCTTCGGCGAGCACTCTCTCCCGCTTTCCCGCACTATTGCACTGCTGGCCGCATCGCTCGTGCTCCTCGTCGCCTATTGGCGCCATGCGATCCGGCACGTGCACCCGTTGCTCGATCCGGCGCTCCTCCGCATCCGCACGTTCCGGGTTTCCGTCGGCGGCGGGTTCGCCTCCCGGCTGGGCATCGGCGGCATGCCGTTTCTCCTGCCGCTCTACTACCAGGTCGGCCTCGGGTATCCACCCGTCCGCGCCGCCCTCCTGATCATGCCGCAGACCGTGGCGGCGATGACGACGAAGATCGTCATCAGCCGGTTGCTCGAGCGTTACGGCTACCGCTGGATCCTCCGGTACAACACGCTCTTCATCGGCACGATGCTGGTGCTCTTTGCCACCGTTACCGCCGCCACGCCCATCTGGCTGATCGTGTCGCAAGCCTTCGTCTACGGCCTGCTCACCTCCATGCAATTCACCAGCGTGAACACGCTCCAGTTCGCCGACCTCGGGCCGGCCGAAACGAGCATGGGGAGCAGCATCGGCAGCATCCTCCAGCAGCTTTCGCTGAGCTTCGGTGTCGCCATCGCATCGCTCGTCACCGCGCTGTTCCTGGGCGATGCCGACCGCCACAGCATCCCCGCGCTCGCCTCCGCCATCCGCCACACCTTCGTCATCGTGGGTGCCATCACCATCGCCTCCACAGTGCTCTTCCGCGAACTCCGTCCCGGAGACGGGCGACGCGTCAGCGGCCACCGCGGCATCGTCGACGCCCCGTCCGACTGCTGAGATCCGAGCCGACACTTCCCCGAATACCCGGGCCAACTTCAAGGCGGTGTTGTCCGCCTCATCGAGCCCGATAGCATCCGCCACGCTCCTCCGATGAAAGCAGAACACCTCCTCCGTTCCCTGCTCGGTTTCGCCGTTGTCGCCCTGTTCGTCGCCGGTTGTTCGCGATCGGTGGACACGCACAAGTTCCGTCTCGGCATCGTCGCCGGCAACGAGGAGCGGATCGCCGAGGTCGCCGCACGCATCGCGAGGGAGAAGTACGGGGTCGAGGTCGAGCTGGTTCCATTCTCCGACTACGTCACGCCCAACGCCGCCCTGGCCGACGGCTCGATCGACGCCAACGCCTTCCAGCACCGTCCCTACCTCGAGCAGCAGATCAAAGACCGCGGCTACCGCTTCGCCGCCGTGGGCAACACGTTCGTCTATCCGATCGCCGGCTACTCGCGGCGCTTCGCCAAACTCTCCGAGCTGCCCGACGGCGCACGGATCGCCGTGCCCAACGATCCCACCAACCTCGGCCGCTCCCTCCTTCTCCTGCAGAAGCAGGGGCTGCTGCAGCTCCGCACCGAAGCCGGCGTCTCCGCCACCGTGCGCGACATCACCGAGAACTCGCGACAATTTCGCATCGTCGAGCTGGAGGCGCCGCAGCTCCCGCGCGCCCTGCCCGATGTCGACCTTGCGATCATCAACACCACCTACGCCGGCCTGGTCGGCCTCGTGCCCACGCGCGACGGCCTCTTCATCGAGGACCGCGACTCGCCGTACGTGAACCTGATCGTCGCGCGGGAGGACAACCGCGATTCGCCCGCCGTGCAGGCCCTCGTCAAGGCCTACCAAACCGAGGAGGTCTTCGAGGCCGCCCAGCGATATTTCGTCGGAGGTGTCGTCAAAGGCTGGTGACTGCGGGCAACCGTTGCCCGCGGAACATTCCGCACACCACCGCCGGCGCCGTGCCGGTATCGCCACCGGTTCATAACGGTGAGCTAGTCAGCGACAGACCTTACCCGCGTGATTCCGCAGAGCACATTCGCTATTATTTGCACCTAAGCATGTTAGCTCCTTTTCACGGATGAGGAGCTAAGTCGGCAGCTCTTTCTTTACTTGTTTAGTCGCCTTTTGACTTGCCTAGCGCGGTTTCCCCCATAGAACCACTGCCAGACAACGAAACGCACTGCGCAAAGAGTCCGCCTCCGACCGCATGCAGCGACTGCCTACCGGGATACCGGAGGCCTTTCTCATCACAGCAGTACAACCCGTCGACGGGAGAATTCCTGCTACCGCAACCATGCTCACTCGTCATGAAATTCTCCCGCCTTCTCGCCTCGCTGCTCATCCTCGCCACGGCATCCGCCGCCACCGCCAAAGACGTCGAGATTCTCAACGTCTCGTACGATCCCACGCGTGAACTCTACGTCGATTTCAACCAGGCGTTCGCTGCGCACTGGCAGTCAAAGACCGGCGACAAAGTCACGATCAAACAATCCCACGGAGGTTCGAGCAAGCAGGCCCGCGCCGTGATCGACGGCCTCTCCGCCGATGTCGTCACGCTCGCGCTCGCCGGCGACATCGACCCGCTCGCGACCACCGCCAAGTTGCTGCCGACCGACTGGCAGACACGCCTCCCCAACAACTCCTCGCCCTACACCAGCACCATTGTGCTGCTCGTCCGCAAAGGTAACCCGAAGCAGATCCGCGACTGGGAGGACCTCGCCCGCCCGGGAGTCTCCGTCATCACTCCCAATCCGAAGACCTCGGGTGGCGCGCGCTGGAACTACCTCGCCGCTTGGGCATACGCCAAGCGCCACCACGGCGGAGACGAAGGCGCCCGGCAGTTCGTCGCCGCCCTCTACAAGAACGTGCCGGTGCTCGACTCCGGCGCGCGCGGTTCGACGACGACCTTCGTCCAGCGCGGTATCGGCGATGTGCTCATCGCCTGGGAGAACGAGGCGTTTCTCGCGCAGAAGGAATTCGGCGCCGATGCCTTCGAGATCGTCATCCCCTCGCTGAGCATCCTCGCCGAGCCTCCTGTGGCGGTCGTCGACAAGGTCGTCGATCACAAGGGCACGCGCGCCGTAGCCCAGGCCTACCTCGAGTTTCTCTACTCCGCGGAGGGCCAGGATATCGCCGGCCGCAACTTCTACCGCCCGACCTCGCCGGCGGCGCTGGCGAAGTACGCCAAGCAGTTCCCCAAGCTGGATCTTGTCACCATCGACAAGGAATTCGGCGGCTGGACCAGCGCGCAGAAGACCCACTTCGCCGATGGCGGAGTGTTCGATCAGATCTACGCAAAGTGACCGTAAACCCATAAGCCACGTGACCTACCAGCCGGGATTCGCGCCTCCCACCAACGTCATGGATACGCCGCCGTCCATCCGCCCGCGCGCCTTTTCGGATTCGGTCCTCGACCGTCTCGCCAGGCTGTCGCCGCTCGCCGAGCGGCTGCCCCTCCTCTTCACCGATCCGCTCGGTCCGGACGACGGCGGGCTGTATCTGCCGCGCTTTGTCGCCTTCGGGCCGAACAGCACGGCAAGCGACGCGCGCATCACCCTGCTGGCGGGCCTGGGCGAGAGAGACGAGGCGTCCAGCCTCGCGGCCTTCGACCTCCTCGACTTCGCCATCGCCGCCCCGGAGGCGATCGGCGGCGTCGTTCTCGATGTCGTCCCGGTCGCCAACCGTGGTACCGGTGATCTCTGGACAACATCGTGGACCGCCGCCGGCCGCCCGGAGCTCGACCTGCTCGAACGCGAATTCCGCCGCCTCTCGCCCCATGCCGTCGTGCAGGTGCGCGGCGGGTCATCCCTCCTGCCCCGGGGCGTCGTGCGCGGCGTTTCCCTGTCCTACTGGCTCGACCACGCATCGCCATCCATTGCCGCCGCAAGCTGGTTCGAACAGCCCGTGTTCCCCGAGCTGCAGCAGGGAATCGACGCGCTGGTCCCCGACCTGCCTTTCCGCCCCCTCGAACTGCAGCTCACCCTCGGCCGCGACCGCGAAGGAAACGACGCCGCGCTCCGCGCCATCGTGCAACGCATCCGCGAGCTGCTCGCGCATGCCCAGAATCTCTGAGGCGGCCCATGCCCACCGAAAGCGCCACAATCCCGCACCGTACCGTGGACAACGACACGTTCGCCGCCCTGCTCGCCGGTTTCCGCGCCCTCGGCCCGGCCTATCCGGAGTTCGCGGCCCGCACGCTCGCCCACATTCCCGATACATTCGGCGAACGCATCCCGCTCATGCGCTGCTCGTGGCAAGGACCACGCGGCGGCGGCGACCGCCTGAAGCTCGGCCTCTTCGCCGGTATTCACGGCGACGAACCGGCCGGCAGTTGGGCGCTGCTGGACTTCGCGGCATCCCTGCTCGAACGCCCCGAGCTGGGAGAGGGGTTCGAGTTCGTCCTCTATCCATTCGTAAACCCGACCGGAATCGTCGGCGGCACGCGCCACAACGCCGCCGGACTCGACCTTAACCGCGAGTTCTGGCGCAGTTCCGCCCAGCCGGAAGTGCGCGTGCTGGAACGCGAGCTCACCATCGAGGCCTTCGACGGCATCGTCGCATTGCACGCCGACGACACCAGCCACGGCCTCTACGGCTACGCGCGCGGCCGCCTCCTCGCCGAGGAGCTCCTCCGCCCTGCCCTCGCGGCGGCCTCCGAGGTGCTACCGCCCAACCACGATCCGGTGATCGACGGTTTCCGTGCCGAATACGGCCTGATCCGCGACTGCTTCTGCGGGGTGCTCTCCGCCCCGCCCGCACAGCGTCCCCAACCTTTCGAGATAATCTTCGAGACTCCCGCGCTTGCCCCGCTCGCCGCTCAGCGCGCCGCCACCGTTCGCGCCCTCCACAGCGTGACCGCGAACTACCGGCGCTTCATCTCCTATGCCGCCGGCCTCTGACATCGCAGCCGTTCCGGACCTCGACCTCGCGGTCCGCGGCAAACCTGTGCCGCAAAACGCCAGCCACTCGATCCTGCCCGGATTCGGGCTCTCGCTGGGGTACACGATCTTCTACCTCAGCCTGATCGTGCTCGTTCCGCTCTCGGCCGCTTTCCTGAAGACCTTCGAGATGACGTGGGCGGAGTTCCTCTCGGCCATCGTCTCGCCCCGCGTGTTCGCGGCCTTCCGCATCAGCTTCGGAGCCTCCCTGGTCGCCGCAGTCATCAACGCCGTCTTCGGCCTGCTTCTGGCCTGGGTGCTGGTCCGGTATCCGTTTCCCGGTCGCCGTGTGGTCGACGCCCTCGTCGATCTGCCGTTCGCCCTGCCTACGGCCGTGGCCGGTATCGCCCTCACCGCGCTCTACGCGAAGAACGGCTGGATCGGCTCCTGGCTCGAACCGCTCTGGGCCGGCGCCTTCGGCTCCACCCCCTGGCTTTCCTGGCTCGGCACGAAGATCGCCTACGACCGGCCGGGCATCGTCCTCGCGCTCACGTTCATCGGCCTGCCGTTCGTCGTGCGCACGATCCAGCCGGTGCTGGAGGAGCTGGCACCAGAGATGGAGGAAGCCGCCGCCTCGCTCGGCGCCTCGCGCCGGCAGACTTTCGCCCGCGTCATCCTGCCCGAGATCGCCCCGGCGCTGCTCACCGGCTTCGCGCTCTCGTTCGCCCGGGCTCTGGGCGAGTACGGCTCGGTCGTCTTCATCTCGGGAAACATGCCGAACCGCACCGAGATCGTGCCTCTCCTCATCATCACGAAACTCGAGCAGTACGACTACCGCGGAGCCACGGCGCTGGCCGTCGTGCTGCTCGTCGCCTCGTTCCTCCTGCTGCTCGCGATAAACCTTCTCCAGAAATGGAGCCGCCGCCACCGAAGCGTCTGATCCAGCCGCCTTCTTTCACGAGAAAATGGCCGCAATTCCATCCCGTCACCTCGCTCGGCGCGCCTCCGGAAGCGCCACCACCGACCCGCTCTGGGCGCGGCTCGCACTGACTGCGCTCGCCCTGGCCTTCGTGGCGCTCTTCCTCGTGCTGCCGCTCGCCGCCGTATTCACGGAGGCGCTCCGACGCGGCCTGGGCGCGTACTTCGCGGCGCTCGCCGAACCCGACGCATTCGCAGCCCTGCGGCTTACGATCCTCGCCGCCGCCATCGCGGTGCCGGCCAACCTCGTCTTCGGCATCGCCGCGGCCTGGGCCGTCGCGAAGTTCTCCTTCCGCGGCAAAAGCGTGCTGCTGACCCTGATCGACCTGCCGTTCGCCGTCTCGCCGGTCATCTCCGGTCTGATCTACGTGCTGCTCTTCGGCCTGCAAGGCTGGTTCGGCCCCTGCCTCGCGGCCGGCAACCACCCGTGGCTCGGCGCGTGGATCGACGCCCGCGACATCCAGATCGTATTCGCGGTTCCGGGCATCGTCCTGGCGACCGTCTTCGTCACGTTCCCCTTCGTGGCCCGCGAGCTGATCCCGCTCATGCAGTCGCAAGGCACCGACGAGGAATACGCCGCGATCTCGCTCGGCGCCGGCGGTTGGCAGGTCTTCCGCCGGGTGACGCTGCCGAACATCAGATGGGGGCTCTTCTACGGCGTCATCCTCTGCAACGCCCGCGCGATGGGCGAGTTCGGCGCCGTCTCCATCGTCAGCGGACACATCCGCGGCGAGACCAACACCCTGCCGCTCCACGTCGAGATCCTCTACAACGAGTACAACTACGTCGCCGCCTTCGCCGTGGCCTCGCTCCTCGCGCTTCTCGCACTCGCCACACTCGTCCTGAAAGCCCTCGTCGAGCGGCGCCACTCCCGCGCCCTCGCAGGCGCGAACGCAGGCTGAAGAATCCGAAATGTAACACCGATCCGGACTCCGCCCCCCTGCCGCCCCATCCTTTCCGACTTCTTCGCGCTCCACTCTTCCCACCGCCGACCTTCTCGATGTCCGTCCTCGCCGCCCATATCACCAAGCATTTCGGCGCCTACTGCGCGCTCGACGACGTCTGCCTCAACGTCGGCACGGGGAAACTCGTCGCCCTGCTCGGCCCTTCCGGTTCCGGAAAAACCACGCTGTTGCGCATCATTGCCGGTCTTGAACATGCCGACGCCGGCTGTGTCGCGCTTCACGGCGTCGATGTCACGCGCACCCCCGCCGGGAAGCGCCGTGTCGGCTTCGTCTTCCAGCACTACGCACTCTTCCGCCACATGACAGTGAACGAGAACGTCGCCTTCGGCCTCGAAGTGCGCAGCCGCTCCGAACGTCTGTCGAAACCGGAAATCGAGGACCGCGTCCGCTCGCTCCTGAAGCGGGTCCAGCTCGAGGACTTCGGCGCCCGTTTCCCCAGCCAGCTCTCCGGCGGTCAGCAACAACGCGTCGCACTGGCCCGCGCGCTGGCGGTGGAGCCCAAGGTGCTTCTGCTCGACGAGCCTTTTGGCGCGCTCGACGCCCGCGTGCGCAAGGATCTGCGCCGCTGGCTCCGCCACTTCCACGACGAGATCGGTCTCACCACCGTCTTCGTCACCCACGATCAGGAGGAGGCGCTGGAGATCGCCGACGAGGTCGTCGTGATGAACGATACGCGCATCGAGCAGGTGGGCACACCCCAGGAGGTCTACGACCGTCCCGCCACGCCGTTTGTGTACCGCTTCCTCGGCAATGTGAATCGCCTCGGTCTCCCGTGGCGCGGCTACGAGCCCGAGTCCTCGCTCGCCACGCCGGACGGTCCCGGCGCCATCTTCGTCCGCCCCCACGACCTCACGATCAACCGGTACTCGGTAGGACTCGTTGGCGAAGCGGGGCTGATCCGCAACATCCACGCAGCCGGGGCCCGCGTCTCGCTCGCCTGCGAACGTTCGTTCGACGCCGCACCTGTCGATGTCGAACTGTCCCGCGCCGAGTTCGACACACTCAAGATCCGTGTCGGCGACCCGGTTCTCCTGCGCATCCGCCGCAACAAAACGCTGCGCGAGGAGTATGCGATCTGAACCCGCGCCCCACCCTCGGCCCCGCAGCACATCCAAACTTTGGCGCCAGCTCCCGGCAACCCGCTTCCCTATGTCCAAGCCTACTTCCCATTCGCCCAATCCAGCGCAAACGCCTTCCACTCCAGAGTGGCTCCAGATCGTCATCGATAAGGTCGGCAAACTCCGCTTCGGCATCGTCCAGATCGTCATCCACGACGGCAAGGTGATGCAGATCGAAAGCACCGAGCGCACACGGTTCAACAAGCCGACCGGCGACGTCTGATCCCTTCACCTCCCACGAAAATGGCACAAGCCACCGCCTCCCCCCTCGCCTCGTCGCATCAGCACCGCCGTGGA
>Ga0209373_10001487_pt1 | contig 27131 bp, 32 predicted proteins | sample Higcelweek5metaG_FD_187173 | JGI IMG/M metagenome (GOLD analysis project Ga0209373, IMG submission 187173) | Freshwater pond sediment microbial communities from the University of Edinburgh, under environmental carbon perturbations - High... | ecosystem: Environmental > Aquatic > Freshwater >... | reverse complement strand
GAGCTGACTGCTTTTGTTAAGAGAAGTTTTGAAGCGTTGAAATAATCTAAATTGTCATTCTGAATTTATTTAACTTCGTTGAATCTTCGATTTCAGAATGTAATTTAATCCTGATAGGTTTTTGAAACGTGTCAGGATTTTTTTATATTTGATTCCATGCAAAATAAACCCACTTTATACTTTAAAGATCATATCGAATGGCGCGAATGGTTACATGATAACCATACTAAACGTTCAGCAGTATATTTGATTTTTTATAAAGTTACCAGCGAAAATGAAAGTATGCGTTGGGAAGAAGCTGTAAAAGTTGCCATTTGCTATGGTTGGATAGACTCGACGGTTAAAAAACTTGACGAAGAACGCAGACAACAACTCTTTACACCAAGAAAAGACAAAAGTGTTTGGAGTAAAATTAATAAAAACTATATTAACGAATTAATTTCAAGCAATTTAATGCACGAAAGTGGTTTGAAAAAAATTGAAATAGCAAAACGAAATGGCTCTTGGGAAAGTTTGGATGCAGTAGAAAACCTAGAAATTTCAGAAGATTTACAACTTGCCTTCAATGAAAATGAAATTGCTCTTACTAATTATGAAAACTTCAGCAAATCATATCGTAAAAGTTATTTATATTGGCTAAATCAAGCTAAAAGAGCAGAAACCAGACAAAATAGAATTGCACAAATCATCAATTTGTGTGAAAAGAATATAAAATCTAGAGATTAATTCTTACTTAAAATGATTTTAAATTCAATGCAAGTTTTTTTTGTAAATTTGGATATCAATTTCAAATGGTTAAAAACTGCAAACATGATACAAATCAAACATAAAAATATTGACGACTACATCAATAGCTTTCCAGAAGAAATTCAAAATATTTTAACCAAAATAAGAACATCAATTAAAGAAATTATTCCTGAAGCTTCAGAAAAAATTAGTTACGGAATACCTACTTTTTATTTGAATGGTAACCTTGTTCATTTTGCAGCTTATAAAAATCATATTGGCTTTTATCCTGGTGCTTCTGGAATTGAAGAGTTTTTAAAAGAAATTTCTAAATATAAAAATTCAAAAGGTGCTGTACAATTTCCGCTTAAAGAAGATTTGCCTATTGATTTAATTAAAAAGATTGTTGCTTTTAGAGTTAACGAAAACATCTGTAAAAATGACAACTAAATCAATCATAAAACTCTTTTTATTAATTACTTCGATTAGCTTTTCACAAAACGAAATGAAGGTTTTACCAGCATTTGAAGAATTAACTAGATACCAAAACATAAGAGATTTAACAATTTCTGCTAATCAAGATGAAGTTTACTTTTCTATTCAAAACACATCAGAAGACAGAGCAGTAATTGCTGTTATGAAAAAGAAAAACAACATTTGGCAAAAACCAGAAATAACTTCTTTTTCAGGAAAATTCAGAAACATTGAACCTTTCCTTTCATCAGATGGTTTGCGTTTATATTTTGCATCAAATCGTCCGTTAGAAAATGAAGATATAACTCCAAAAGACTACGACATTTGGTATGTACAACGAAAAAACATCAATAGCGATTGGTCTAAACCTATAAATATTGGAGCTCCAGTAAATTCAAAAAATGATGAATTTTATCCTTGTGTAACTTTATCAGGAAATTTATATTTTACCTCAGATGCAGTTAAATCGCATGGAAAAGATGATATTTTAATAAGTAAATGGGATGGAAAACAATATTTAGAACCTGAAAATTTAGGACTAAAAGTTAATTCAGCCGGCTATGAATTTAATGCATTTGTGAGCCCAAATGAAACATTTATTATTTACACTTGCTACGGAAAAGAAGATGGTTTTGGAAGTGGTGATTTATATATTAGTTACAAAGATAAAAATGGAAACTGGGATTATCCAAAAAATTTAGGCATCGATGTAAATTCAAAACAAATGGATTATTGTCCGTTTTACGATACTTCCACACAAATTTTATACTTTACAAGTAAACGTGTTGAACCTTCTCAAAAAGAATTTAAATCGTTAACCGAATTTGAAACCGAAATTACAAAATATGAAAATGGTTTGAGTAGAATTTACAAAACCAATATAAAATTATAAAATCATGACACTTTCATTAGAAACTCCAGCCCTACTTTTTTCTGCAACTTCATTGATTTTATTAGCCTATACGAATCGTTTTCTTACAATCGCTCAAATTGTGCGTAGCTTAAAGAAAAACTACGAAGACAATCATAACAAAAGTATTTTATTAGAAATTAAAAACTTAAACTTACGATTAACGCTAATTCGTTACATGCAACTTTTTGGCGTAATGTGCTTGTTTTTATCTGTTTTCGCTATGCTGCTTTTATATGTAGATCAAGAAACTATCGGAATTTACGTTTTTGGCGCCAGTTTACTATGCTTACTAATTTCATTAGGTATTTCATTTTGGGAAATTAGTATTTCGGTAAATGCGCTTCGTGTTCATTTAAAAGATTTATCAGAAGATGTTGAATAAATTTTAACTTTTCATTAAACCTTTTTAGATGAACGATGTCTAAACATTATAACCTCTAAAAAATCAACTATGAAAAATTTAAAATTGTACACTTTTGGACTTCTATTAATGTCTTTAAGTTTTGTTTCTTGTAATAAAGATGAAGATTTTGCTGTAGACAAAGAATTAGTTAATACTTCAGCTGATATTGATTTAACAAATGAATTAGATTTTAATTCAGGTATTGATGTTTCAAGCGATAATTCAAGTTATTCTGACAGAAGTTCTCTTCAAACAAATGCTGTTGCTCCTTGTACCTCTGTGAGTGTTGATAACGCTACTCCTGGGGTATTCCCTAAAGTATTTACAATTGATTTTGGAACAGGTTGCACCTATAATGGCATGACGCGCTCTGGAATTATAACTATTACAATTACTGATTATGTAATGAATAATGGTAGCATAATGACAATTGAAAGAGGAAGTAATTATTATGTAAACGGAAGAAAAGTTGAAGGAACTGTTGTTTATGAAAATACAACTACAAATCCTGCCACTCCACAATGGACAAGAACAATAACAAATGGTAAAATAACCAATTTGGCAGGTGTAGTATTTAATCATTATGGTACAAGAACTGTAAAACAAACTGCTGGTGTAAGTACATTACTTTTAGCCGATAATATTTATGAAATTACTTCAGGAAATCATACAATTACTAAATCTGATGGTTCATCATTAAGCGTAACAGTAGTTGAACCTTTAATTAAAAAATATGCTTGTAGTCATATATCACAAGGACAATTAGACTTACAAGGTAGTGTTCTTGATGGAATTTTAGACTATGGAAATAATACCTGCGACAACTTAGCAACTTATACACATTCAAACGGAAATGTTTACAATGTAATACTATATTAATTATGAAAAGATTATCCTTTCTTTTGTTGTTATTTTTTGGAATTACAACGAGCTATGGTCAAGAAAATGATAAAAATGATTTTCCTGAATTTACAGGTGAGAATTTTAGTTTGGAGGGTGCTTTATCCTTATTTAAGCAAGCAAACTCATTAGAAGAATTTGAAAAATTAATCAATGAAGAAAACAACAATGTTAACAATATTGATTTAAACAATGATGGTGAAATTGATTACATTGTGGTGCAAGACATTCAAGAGAATAACACGCATGTAATTGTTTTAAGCACTTATCTAAATGAAAAAGAAAAACAAGACATTGCAACAATTGGGATAGAAAAAACAGGAAATGAATTGGCAATACTACAGATTGAAGGCGATTCAGAATTATATGCAGAAAATACTATTGTTGAACCTTTTGAAATCGAAGAAAAAACCGAAAAATCAAAAGGTGGTCCAAATGTTTCTGAAATTACACCAACCAGCGTAGTAGTAAATGTTTGGTATTGGCCAAGTGTTCGTTTCTTATATGCACCAGATTATGTGGTTTGGGTTTCTCCTCATCGCTGGGGATTTTATCCAAGATGGTGGAAACCATGGAAACCCAATCGATATTCTGTTTTTTACGGAAAATGTGCACATCATCGTGTGTATTATAGAAAAACTGCAACACATAGAGTTGTTATTGCTAGAAAAGTATATGCCCCAAAAAGAAGCAAATCAACTGTAGTAGTCCATAACAGAAGAGGAACTACAATAATACACAAAAACAAAAGAGGAAAAACTACCGTGGTAAAAACAAAACGTCGTGGAGGAAAAAGATAAGGGTTGGTTTATTATATAATTTGTAGTAAAATCTCGTTTAAAGCAATTTTAAACGAGATTTTTTATTCTACAATCCACAACAAAACTGGTTTTTCTGATTTTTGCAAACGACTGTCTAATTTTTTCATAAATTCATTGGAAACCGCTGGACAACCCCAACTCAATGGTGAATATTTTGGAAACACTTCTTTGTTTTTAACAGCACTCCACGAATGCAAAACCACTACCCTTTTTTCAGCATTTTTATTGGATGTTTCTAATCCGTGTAACCAGTATTTCACATTGATTCCCCACGAACTATAATCGCGATTTCCAATTTTGTATTTACCTTTCATAGAACAATGACTATCCACTCGATGATCAAATTTCACTTTTTCCCATTTTTCTGGATTTTCTTCAAATTGGTCGCAACTTCCATGTGTAACCAAATTTTTATCTATAACTTTATTCGTTTCAAAATCATAAATAAAAAATCGATTTTTACCCGAATGAACACTTAAATCAACCAGAAAATAGTAGTCCTCGTTATATTCATTTTCCACACAAAATTCCTTTGCTTCTTTATGATAGGAATTGTAATCTTTTACCGCTAAAGTTTCAACTTCTGAATTATTACAACATAAAAAACAAATCGTAATCAATAGAAAAAAGTACTTCATAAAAATGGGGTTAAATTATGATAACTCTATTTTTTGATTTTTATTTAAGTGTGTGCTGTTAAATTCTTACTAAAATTAAACCATCAAAAATCTTTCTTCATTTATCTGTTCTCTTTTTTCTTTTTACCCTATCTTTGCGCCCCCTTAAAAAATTTAGGAAATGTCAAATAACAATATCATAAAAGGAGTTTTTCTTGTAGCGTTAGGAGCAACGAGTTACGGAATGTTAGCCACTTTCGTAAAACTAGCATACCAAGAAAACTTTACAACAGCCGAAGTAACGTCTTCACAATTTATTTTAGGAATTATTGGAATTCTAATTATCAATTTATTCCAAAGAACCAAAAACAAAAACACAGCTATTAAAGCATCTCCAAAGAACATTTTTCATTTAATGCTAGCTGGAACTTCGTTAGGAATGACAAGTGTTTTCTATTATTTAGCAGTAAAATACATTCCGGTTTCTATTGGAATTGTATTATTAATGCAAACCGTTTGGATGGGTGTTTTATTAGAATGGTTTTTAGATAAAAAAGCGCCATCTTTCCAAAAAATAATTTCTGTAATAATTGTTTTAATCGGAACAGCTTTAGCAATTAATATCTTTAAAATTGATTTCAACGACCCAAAAATTGATTGGACAAACGGATTATTTTGGGGATTATTAGCTGCAGCTTCTTTTACTACAACTATGTTTACGGCAAACAAAGTCGCATTAGGAATTTCGTCAGCTCAAAGAAGTTTGTATATGCTTTTGGGCGGAGCTGTAATAGTCTTTGGTTTTAGTCTATATACACAAACAACGCCTTTTAACTTTGAAATTTTTGCTAAATGGGGAATCGTTTTGGCATTATTCGGAACCATCATTCCTCCCATGTTATTAAATGCTGGTTTTCCACATACAGGAATTGGATTAGGAAGTATTGTTTCTTCATTAGAACTACCTGTTTCGGTATTAATGGCTTTTTTCTTATTAAATGAAAGCGTTTTATTCATCCAATGGATTGGAATTGTGTTAATAATTTTTGCCATAGTAATAATGAATATCCAATTCAAGAAAAAATAGCGACAACCATTTTGTGTTAATAAGTTTATTTTCAATAATTTATATTTTATATTTTTTTTCATATTTTAGATAAATAACCTTTACAAGAAATTGTAATTAAAACTATTTAACTATGAGAAAATTATTAGCTGAATTTTTCGGAACCTTTTGGTTGGTATTTGGTGGCTGTGGCGCTGCGGTTTTTGCAGCTGGCATTCCTAATATCGGAATTGGATTAGTAGGTGTTTCCCTAGCATTTGGACTAACCGTTTTAACAATGGCTTATGCTGTTGGGCATATCTCTGGCGGTCATTTTAATCCAGCAGTAACTTTAGGATTATGGGCAGGCGGTCGCTTTTCTGAAAAAGAAATATTACCCTACATAGTATCACAAGTTTTAGGAGCTACTGCTGCTGCAGGTGTTTTATATTTAATTTTAAATGGTGGTAGTGGAACTGAATTTGCAGCTGATTCTGCAGGTGCTTTTGCATCTAATTTTTATGAATCTAACGCTTTTGATCCAAAAACATATTATAATGGTGTTGGATTTTCAATGGGAGCCGCATTTTTAGCTGAATTCATATTAACAATGTTTTTCCTAATTATCATTCTAGGCGCAACAGATAGATTTGCAAACGGGAAATTCGCTGGAATTGCTATTGGTTTAGCATTAACGTTAATTCATTTAATTAGTATTCCAATTACAAATACTTCTGTAAATCCTGCACGTTCAACTTCACAAGCATTATTTGTACAAGGTGAAGCATTAGGTCAGTTGTGGTTGTTTTGGGTAGCTCCGATTGCTGGTGCTATTGCTGCTGGATTTATTTACAAAAATTTATTACAAGACAACAAATAAAATTAACTCTAAAGAATTAAATTAGCGATGTATTAACATCGCTTTTTTTATGCTCAATTTATTTCCAAAAGAGAAAATAATATTGCCGTTACCTGATGCGGTTTTTGAATTTTATCCAAATTTCTTCCATAAAGAAGAAGCAGATATTTTGTTCCAAAAATTACTATCAGAAACACCATGGCAACACGATGAAATTTCTATTTTTGGAAAGAAAATGCTACAACCTAGACTTACATGTCTTTTTGGAAACGAAGGAAAACCTTATTCGTATTCTGGCTTAACCATGCAACCACAACCTTGGAATAGCACGATTATACATATAAAAAATGAAGTTGAAGCCAATTGCAATGAAAACTTCACAAATGTTTTAGCCAATTTATACCGAAACGAAAAAGACAGCAACGGTTGGCATGCAGATAACGAACGAGAATTAGGCAGAAATCCAATAATTGCATCCGTGAGTTTTGGTGAAGAACGAAAGTTTCAGTTGAAGCATGTTTCGGACAATAACATAAAATTATCACTCAATTTGAACCACGGAAGTTTATTACTAATGAAAGAAGGCAGTCAAATTCATTACAAACACCAAATTCCGAAAGCAACACAACCAAAAAACAATAGAATAAATTTAACATTTCGAACAATTTTGTAAATATTTTTTAAAAAATCACTTCAAAATCATCTCATTTTTAAAAAATTCTAAAAAAGAAATTGGCACATTTTTTGAATTTATTTTTTTACTAATATTGAACTATAAACCAAAAAATAAAATTAGAAATAGATTTCATTTCATGAAAAAGAAGAAAATTTCAGAATTCGACAACGAAACATTAGACAGAGTTGTTGCTATGGCGCAAGAGGAAAAAAAACCTTTTGAAGTTTTAAAAGAAGAATTTGGCGTATCAGAAAACGAAGTGACTGAGTTAATGCGAAAAAGATTATCTAAAGACAATTTTGAACTTTGGAAAAAGAAAGTTACCGCAACTAAACCTAAACCTAAACCAATAAAATACAACGAATTGGAAGATGACGATTTAGATAGTAAATATTACTTTAAAAATAAATTTGATTAAAATTTAACTCTTGTTATGCAAGAGTTTTTTTATTTTATACAGAAATTTGTTTAATGCAAATTACAAAGATAAATAACACACAATAAAATATCAAAACTATAAAATTGTAACATTTTATTCATTTTATCTACTTATGTTTATAAACTAAGATTAAAATGAAAAAAATAATTCTTTCACTTGCAATGGTGAGTTTTCTTTGGAGTTGTACTTCAACCCAAAATGCAACTTCAACAAAAAACGAAGTTGATGTTACAATTGATTTAATCAATGTAAAAGACGACAAAGTAATGGTGACAATAGCAACACCAACTTTTACAACCGAAACTACTACTTTTTACATTCCTAAAACAGTTCCTGGAACCTATTCTGAAGACGATTATGGTCGTTTTGTAGAAAATGTAAAAGCATTTGATGCAAAAGGAAATGCTTTAAAAATTGCGAAAATTGATGAAAATTCATATACAATTTCTGAAGCAACTAAATTAGCTAAAATTACTTATTTAGTTAATGACACGTATGATACTGAAGGTGGTGCAGGTTTTGGCGAAAGCGAAGACGTTTTTTCTCCAGCAGGAACAAACATTAATGCTGGTGTTAACTTTATGCTAAACACACATGGTTTTGTTGGATATTTTAAAGGCAAAGAAGAAACTCAATATAAACTTACAGTAAAACATCCTGCAAATTTATTAGGTGTTTCTGCTATGACTGATGCAGATGCAAGCGACACTTCAGATGTTTTTGTGATGCCAAAATATGCTAACTTGGTAGAAATGCCAATTATGTATTCTAAGCCAGATTACACTTCATTTATGGTAGATGATATGGAAATCATCATTAGTGTATATTCTCCAACAGGAAAATATACAGCTAAACAAATTACTCCTAATATGGAAAACATGATGAAAGCACAAAAACGCTTTTTAGGACCTATAAACTCAACAAAAAAATATGCCATTTTGTTGTATTTATCCGATATGAAAGCTAAAGATGCTAAAGGTTTTGGAGCATTAGAACATCCTACATCTACAACAGTAGTAATGCCCGAAATGATGGGATTAGAAATGTTACAAGAACAATTAAAAGATGTAGTTTCACACGAATTTTTTCATATAGTAACACCATTAACGGTCCACTCAAATGAAATTCAGTATTTTGATTTTAACAAACCAGAAATGTCAGAACATTTATGGATGTATGAAGGAGTAACGGAATATTTTGCAAATTTATTTCAAGTAAATCAAGGGTTAATTGATGAAAAAGAGTTTTACGAAAGAATGGCCGGTAAAATTGCACAATCGCGTCAAATGAACGATAATATGAGTTTTACTAAAATGAGTAAAAACGTATTAAATGCACCATACAAAGACCAATATTTGAATGTGTATCAAAAAGGAGCATTGATTGCTATGTGTATTGATATTCAAATTCGTGAAAGTAGTAATGGTAAAAAAGGGATTCTAAACTTAATGCAAGATTTGGCAAACGAATATGGGACTAAAAAAGCGTTTAAAGACGAAGAATTATTCGGTAAAATTACTGAATTAACTTATCCAGAAGTTGGCGCATTTTTAGACAAATATGTTGCAGGTGAAACGCCTATTCCTTACGAACAATATTTTGCAAAAATGGGGGTAACAGAAGCAACTATTGAAGTAGTTGGAAATCCGTTTTTAAAAGGACAAACACAACCTTACATTACTGTTGATCCAAATACTAAAGAAATTATGATTTTACCTGAAATTGAATTAAATTCTTTCATGACAACTTTAGGATTAAAAAATAATGATAAAATCATCGCAATCAATGATAAAGCTTATAATCTTGATAATATCTATGATATGATTATGGCTAGTATGAACTGGAAAGATGGCGAAGCTATTTCTGTAAAAATAAAAAGAGACGGTAAAGAGCAAACAATCAAAGGAAAAATTGTGATGCCAAAAGAAAAACAAGATGGTTATCAATCTACAGACGAAAGCAAAAAAGCTGTTCGCGAAGCTTGGTTAAGAGGCTAAATAATTTAAGATTGCAGAATTACGATTTTTGAATTTTGAAGTATTTATAACTTTAAATTAAATTTTGACTTTGCAATTGAATTTGAAAATTGACATAGAATCCTCAAAGTACTTAGTATTTTGAGGATTTTTTTATTTACTTTGCGAACTCAAAACAAATCAAAGAATGAAAAAGATATTTTTAGCTGTAATTGCCTTAATCACACTAATTGCTTGTGACAAAAAAGAAACTGTTGAAGGAGCAAATGTTCATATTACAGGAAATGTTGAAGGCTTGAGCCAAGGCAAATTGTATTTACAAAAAATAGAAGATACTACATTAGTAATTATTGATAGTATCCAAATTAATGGCGATTCAAAATTTGAAAGTCACATCAAATTAGACAGTCCAGAAATGTTGTATTTAGCTTTAGATAGAGGACAAACCAATTCAATTGACAATAGCTTACCATTCTTTGCTGAGCCAGGAAATATTACTATTGAAACTACATTAAAACATTTTTTTGCTGATGCAAAAGTTAAAGGTTCTAAAAACCATGATTTATGGATAGAATTCAAAAAAATCAACGACCGATTTAATGACGAAAATTTAGTTTTAATGGAAAAGCGTTTGCAAAACGAACTAAAACCAAACCCTACAACTACAGATAGTATTGAAACAGCCTACGAGAAGCTTTTAAAGAGAAAATATAGATACACAGCACACTTTGCTACCACACACGGTGATGCTGCCATAGCTCCTTATTTAGCACTTTCAGAAATTGCAGATATCAACACCACTTATTTAGACACCATTCAAAAAAGCTTAACACCAGAAGTTGCCAAATCAAAATACGGAAAAATGCTTAACCAGCATATTAAGGAACGAAAAGCGATTGAAGTTCAGAAATAAAGTAAAGCGGTCAGTAATTGACCGCTTTTTTTTATGCAATATTTAAAATTGATTTTTATCTTTATAGAATATAGATACATTATAAATCCACACGAAAGAATTCGAGTGGTAGCGGAGAATTTGACAAAAGAATAAGTATGGGTAACTTATATTACAGAATTTGGGTTGATGGTATTTTAAAAATTAAAGAAAATCCATTAAGAAAAGAGGATTGGAAATGGATGATACAGGCTTACGTAGGAATAGCTATGGCGTTAAATCTTGTCTTAATTTTATTTTTAATTAATTATTTAGGTTTTACAGATAAAATGCTAATTCTAGAGTTTGAAATCTTACCATTTAAAAAACTAAATAGTTTTTTAAGATTTTTTGTTAGCTATATGTTGCCCTTTTTAACCATAAACTATTATTTGATTTTTTATAATGAAAAATACAAAAAACTAATTGAGATATATCCTTTTAAAGATGGTAAATTATTTACAAAATATATTTTAGGTTCATTTTTGGGATTTATCTTATTTTTTATGATACTTTTTTTAATTCATTTAATTACAAAATAGAAATGCCTTAATTAAAATAAGATTAGTTGATTTATTCACAAATATAAACGGCATTGCTATACGATCCATAAATGCTTTTTTTAAAGTCTAAAAACAAAAACTTCTAAAAACAAAAAAACCACCACATTACTGTGATGGTTTTTAATTTGAGCCGGCGGAGGGACTCGAACCCACGACCTGCTGATTACAAATCAGCTGCTCTAGCCAGCTGAGCTACGCTGGCAACTCAAATTTCGAGTGCAAATATAAGGGTGAATTTTTAATTTCCAAATATTTTTTGCACTTTTTTTATTGATTTTTTTAATTTAATTCGTTTATTTTTGCAACAAATTGATTAGCAGCCGCTTCGTATTCTTTACGAATTTGTTTGAAATGTGCTTTTTTATTTTCAACATCTCTTTGATTTGCTTTCGTCATTAAAGAATCAAAAGTTTCGTAGATTTCGTCCTCTAATTTTTCAGAAGCTTCCGTTGGTCTTCCACCGTTAGTCATTTCCCAAACATATACAATGTTTAAAATATCACCATAAACGTAATTGATTTCTTTTTTCAAGTTTTTAACGCTTGCCATTTCTTATAAATTTAAAATTTGGTACAAAATTACATAATATATTTTGTTCTCAGCAAATTATATCGAAATTTCTAATACTGTAGCTTTTCCTTTCAAGGTTAAATGATCAATAATTGCCGGAATCAAAATCGTATCTCCCATTTGATATCGCATAATTTCGCCATTTAAAATCAATTCAAATTGCCCATTGGTACACATAAAAACGGTAAAAGCGTCTTTTGATTTTTTCCAAATAAAACGATCTTGCAAAGCAATAATATTTGTTTTAAAGTAAGGACAATCCACTACAACTGAAGAATGATTGGGTTCTTCGAAATAATCAATTTTTGAATGTGTTTTGTAGTAATTTATAGCTTCTAGAGCTAATTCGGTGTGTAATTCTCTACCTTTTCCGTTGACATCTACTCTATCCCAATCGTAAATACGATACGTAACATCACTGGTTTGCTGAATTTCTGCTAACACAACGCCTGCGCCAATAGCATGAATGGTTCCGGTTTCTAAAAAGAAAACATCTCCTTTTTTTACAGGATATTCTTCTAATAAAGAAATCAGTTTTTTATCGGCTAATTTTTCTAAATATTCTTTTGGATTGGAATCATTTTTAAATCCAACTACTAAACGAGCTGTTTCATCGGCTTGCATCACATACCACATCTCGGTTTTTCCAAATGAATTATGACGTTGTTTTGCTAGTTCATCATTGGGATGTAATTGAATTGACAAATCTTCTTTAGCATCAATAAATTTGAATAATAATGGAAATTGTTTTCCGAAACGAGCTATAACCGATTTTCCTAAAATTTCTGTTGGATGTAAATCGATGATTTCGTTGATGTTTTTACCTTCAAAAACACCAGATGTAACTACACTAATATCACCAGGTACAGTTGAAATTTCCCAGCTTTCACCTGTTGTTTCAGAAACTATTGATTTATTAAGATACGATTTTAACTTCGTTCCGCCCCAAATACGGTCTTTTAATATAGGCATGAATGTTAGTGGATAAAATTTCATATTCAAAATAGTGAACAACAAAGATGCGAAAATCTACCCAATTACTAAAATTGATTAACTTAGTTTTATCAGAAAATATATTATTTAGACTTTTTAATAGAGTCTAAAGCTTTTATAATGTGATTTTTAGCACTCATATTATCAAAAATATAAATTGCCTTTCCAGAAGCATTAAAAACATAAGTAACTCTACCCGGAATTAAACCAAAAAGCGCAGTAGGAACTCCAAATAACTTGCGTAATTTTCTATCAGAATCAGAAAGTAAAACAAAAGGTAATTTATGTTTTTGTTGAAAATTTTGATGAGAACTAACCGAATCACCACTAACTCCTATCACTTCAGCACCTAAATCTTGAAAATCTTGATAGGCATCTCTAAAACTACAGGCTTGTGTGGTGCAACCTGGTGTATTGTCTTTTGGATAAAAATAAATTACAACCGGTTTATTTTGAATCGAATTAGAATCAAAAGCGGTTCCGTCTTGTTTGACAGCTGTAAAATGTGGTAATTTATCACCTATTTGAATTGACATAATTAGTTTCCTTTATAGGTTACAAAGTTTCTTGGTGTTTCATACAATGTTATTTCTAACTCTTTATCACTAGCAATCAAAACGCGAAGTTTGTTCCAAATAATGTAAGCAATGTGCTCGGCTGTTGGATTCAAATCTTTAAATTCAGGAACGTCTTCGTTTAAATTTTTATGGTCAAAAGCTTCTTCAATATGTTCTTTGATTAAATCAGACAAAATCTTCGTATCAATAACATATCCAGTTTTTTTATCTACTTCACCAGTTACAGAAACAATCAATTCGTAATTATGACCATGAAAATTTGGATTGTTGCATTTGCCAAAAATTTCCTGATTTTTTTCCATAGACCAATCTTTTCGATACAATCGATGTGCGGCGTTGAAGTGTGCTTTTCTTGAAACGGTTACTCTCATGTTGATAGGTTTTGGGTAAAAGGTGAAAGACTTTAATTTTAAATCTTATGTTCTTCTAAATAATGATAAAACTCGTCGAATATAATTTTAAACCAAACTGTGTAAATAGCTGGATTTTGAATCATATCATCTTTTATTTCTTCAATTTTCATCCATTTCCAACTTTCTACTTCGTCATCATTAATAATTGGTTCTCCGTTGTAATAACCAATCATAACGTGATCCAGTTCGTGTTCGGTTAAACCATTATCAAACGGTGCTTTGTATATAAAATGAAACAATTCTTTTAGCTCCACTTCAAAACCCATTTCTTCAAACAAACGACGTTTTCCAGCTTCAATATTTGTTTCTCCAGCTCTTTGATGACTACAACAAGTATTTGTCCACAACAAGGGAGAATGGTATTTGTGATGTGCTCGTTGTTGAAGCATCACTTCATTATTATCATTCAAAACAAAAACCGAAAAAGCTCTATGCAAAACTGCTTTTTCATGCGCTTCCATCTTGTTCATTAGTCCAATTGGTTCATCATTTTCGTTCACCAATATCACTTGTTCTTCTTTCATAGCTTTTTATATACTTGTCAAAAATACGAAAAAAGTCAGGACAAAATCGTTGTTTTTTTGTTTGTGAAAAGTTTAACGTCTGTTGAATAATTATAACTTTTTCAAAGTAAAATGCAAAAGAAACGTGTAAAATGAAAAAGTTTACTATATTTTCACTACTTTTGTATCATTGGTAATGATAATAATTTCTTCTTGCAAAACTTTGACTCAAAGTACTTTATACATTTTTGTTTATTTAGCTTGTGTATTTTTATCCTTATACTTTTACATAATATTAATTTAATTACGTTTACATTTAATGGCTAGACCACAGGAAACTTTTAACAAAAAAGAACAAGAGAAACTTAGAGCTAAGAAAAAGAAAGAAAAACAAGAAAAAAAGGAAGCTCGAAAAGCAAATCCAAAATTGTCTGGAGAGGATATTTATGTGTATGTTGACGAAAACGGACACTTAACTAACACACCACCAGATCCTTCTAAAAAAATTATTGTTGATGTGGATAGCATCGAAATTAATACTTCAAGAAGAACGGAAGCTGATGAAGCACCTGTTGACAGAAGAGGAACAATTGATTTTTTCAATGAATCTAAAGGTTTTGGATTTATTAAAGAAATTGAAACTGGCGAAAAATACTTTGTTCATATCAGTGGTTTATTAGACGATGTTAAAGAAGGAAATTTAGTTACCTATGAATTAGAAAAAGGTACTAAAGGAATGAATGCCGTTAGAGTTAAGAAAATATAATTCTTTTTAAGATATATAAACAAAATCACAGTTTTCACTGTGATTTTTTGTTTTTAGAATAGCTTTTATTCGTAAATTTCCATTCGTTAAATAAAAATACTCATGTATAAATTCTCATTGATTTTGTTTTTGCTTTCGTCGATTGCTTTTGGTCAAGAAAATGAAAATGACACTATTATAATTACAAAAACATATTCGCAACGATGGGAATTAAATGATGCTGACAAGAATGGAACTTTTCGATTAATGTCGTACAGACCTATTTACATTACTGCAGGAAGAATTTCTAGCTATCCAAACAAACAACCTAAAAGCGAAAATCCGGATTATTCTGCAACTGAAAGTTCGCCTTACAATAATGTTGAAGCAAAATTTCAATTGAGTTTTAAAACAAAAGTGGTTCAAGACTTATTGTGGGGAAAAGGAGATATTTGGATAGGATACACTCAAAAAGCACATTGGCAAATTTACAATAGCGATATTTCGAGAGCATTTAGAGAATTAAATTACGAACCCGAAATTATTTTTAAATATCCATTACGATTTAATTTCTTAGGCGGACAATTCAAATCGGTTGGCGTTACTTTTAACCACCAATCTAATGGAAAAAACTTACCAACTTCTAGAAGCTGGAACCGAATTATTTTTCACACCGGATACGAAATAGACAATTGGATTATCACATTAAATCCTTGGATTCGACTATCGGATGATGAGGATGAAAATCCAAAAATTACCAAATATATTGGAGATGGAGAACTAAATGTGGCTTATACCTACAACAGACATCAATTTTACACCATCATTACACACCCATTTTCCACTTTTGAAGGCGGGAGCATTCAATTGAATTATGTGTTCCCAATAAAAGGACATTTACGTGGTCAAATTCAATTGTTTGACGGATATGGAGAAACCATGATTGATTATAACCACAGACAAACTACTTTAGGAATAGGAATTTCTTTTGCTGATTGGTAGAACTTTAAACTTGTAAACTCTCCGCAATTTTCAAAGCACATTTTTCACCATCAATTGCTGCAGAAATAATACCGCCAGCATAACCAGCACCTTCTCCACAAGGATACAAGCCTTTAATTTGAACGTGTTCCAAAGAAAAGTTATCTCTTGGAATACGAACAGGTGATGACGTTCTACTTTCAGGCGCATGTAAGATCGCTTCATTCGTCATGTAACCGCGCATCGATTTTCCGAATTGCACAAAACCTTCTCGCATAATTTGCGATAAAAATCCAGGAAAAACTTGTCCCATTTCCACCGAAGTAGTTCCGGGAACATACGATGTTTTGGGAATAGCCGCCGAAGCTTTATTTTGCGTAAAATCAATCATTCTTTGCGCAGGCACTTTTTGAGTTTGCCCAGCCAAATACCATGCTTTTTGTTCGATAGCTTTTTGAAATTCCATACCGGCTAACGGTCCAAATTTTTCATAAGGTTTAAAATCTTCCAGTTTTAATTCCACAACAATTCCAGAATTAGCTGTCGCTTGGTCACGTTTTGAAGGCGACCAACCATTCGTAACTACTTCGCCCGGAGCAGTAGCACAAGGCGCAATAACACCACCCGGACACATACAAAATGAATACATTCCACGCCCATTGACTTGTTTTACAATCGAATACGGAGCTGGTGGTAAATAATCGCCTCTAAAATCACACGAATATTGAATTTGGTCAATTAATTCCTGTGGATGTTCTGCGCGAACACCTAATGCGAAAGGCTTCGCTTCAATATGAACACCTTTTTTATGCAACAATTCAAAAATATCACGAGCCGAATGTCCTGTAGCTAAAATAACTTTGTTAGCCGAAATCACATCACCATTTTGAACTACAACGCCTTGCATTTCGTTGTTTTTGATTACAAAATCGGTCACACGAGTTTCAAATAGTACTTGACCACCACATTCGATGATTTTCTCTCGAATATCTTGAATAATCTGTGGTAATTTATTGGTTCCAATATGCGGATGTGCTTCTACCATAATATCTGGCGTAGCTCCAAAACCAACTAAAAGCGCTAAAATTCTGTCGATATCACCACGTTTTTTAGAACGTGTATATAATTTTCCATCCGAATACGTTCCTGCACCACCTTCGCCAAAACAATAATTAGAATCTTCGTTTACGATATGGTCCACATTAATCGCTTTTAAATCGCGACGACGACCACGAACATCTTTTCCTCGTTCTAAAACGATAGGTTTTAAACCTAATTCAATTAATTGCAAAGCAGCAAATAATCCAGCCGGACCTGCTCCTACTACAATTACTTCTTGTTTGTTGGCAACATTTGGGTAATCAGGTAATTCTATTTTTTGCGCTTTATATTCTTCTCCAACCAAAAACACATTCGCCTTAATATTCATTTTAATGGCTTTCTGACGCGCATCAATAGAACGTTTTAAAACATCTACTTTTTGAATTTCTTTTGGGCTAACCTGAAATAACTTGGCAACATGTTGGGCTAACAAACTTTCGTTTGCCGCTACTTCGGGTGAAACTTGAAATTGAAATTCGCGTGGCATATTTTGTTCTTGTTAATTATGATGCAAAAATAGTAATTTGATAGCTGACTTTGTAACTTTGCTTCTTTGAAACTTATAAAATGCGAAAAATAAAACTAATTTGGGATTTTAGAGGAGAAGCTGCAGCAAAAACAGCAGAGCATCACGATATTCATTTAAAAGAATATTTAGATGAGGAAAAAATAACATTAGAAAAAACGGGGTTTGAAATCATCAATGAAATGCACGCTATTGCTTTTATTGTGGTAGAAGAAAAAGACATGATTACCTTTAGAGATATTTTAAAACCGCACCGAGGCGAAGTTTACCAAGATTAATTTTTTAGTTGATTAACGAATTCGGTTGGAGTAATTCCAACATTTTTTTTAAATAGTTTCGAAAAATAGGAATAATTGGAATAGCCTAATTCATCAGCAATTTGAGCAATGTTCTTGTTTTTATCAACCATGATTCGCTTACTTTCCAAAATTACTCTTCTTGTAATTAACTCTGTAATAGTTATATTCAATATATTCTTAGATATTCTATTAAGATGTTTTAATGTAATGGACATTTTATCTGCATAAAAGGAAGGTGATTTTTCGATTTTATAATACTCTTCTAATAGTATTTCAAATTCTTTTAACTTATGATTGTATGTTGAAGTTAAATGATTGGATTCTATATTGTAAATCCTTAAAATTTCAACTAAAATACAATCCAGTAAATTAAGCATTTTATCTTTCTTTTGAATTTTATCTTCATGATTTTCATTTACAATTAATTCAAAAAAAGGTTGAATTTGTTTCATTTCATCAATATTCAAAACCAATTCTGGTTTATTTTTAGACGATTGAAAAAATAAATATTCCTCAATTTTCTTATCTCTAAAATGCAAATTATAAATCTCTTTAGAAAAGAAAACAATATAACCATCAATATCAGACGAAAGTTCCCACAAGTGAATTTGTCCAGGTTGCATCAAAAAAAGACTTCCTTTAGTTATATCAAAAGTATCGAAATCAATTTTATGCAATCCAGTTCCATTTGTGAATAAAACCAAAACATAAAAATCATGTCGGTGCAACGACTCTATAAAACGATGTTCTTTCAAGTGATTTTGAAACGTATTCACGTATAAATTATGATGAAAGAAATTATGCTTGAACTTCTTAATTTCGTAAACTTCATCTCTTTCCATAATCAAATGTCCTTTTTGTATTATAATAAGCGAAAATACGAAACCAATTTTAAATTATAATCTTCTAAATTTGTTGAAAATAAAAACAAATGTTAAAAACCATTATAAGCATGTTTGGAAACAAATGTCCAAATTGCAACAAAGGAAAGATTTTTGAAAAAGGATTGTTGCATTTTAGTTTTAGTTTCCCAAAAATGCATGAAAATTGCTCTAATTGCGGTACGAAATTTGAAAAAGAACCTGGCTTTTTCTTTGGCGCTATGTTTGTTAGTTACGGACTTGGAGTGGCAGAAGCCTTAATAACTTATTTTATCTGCATGCCGTTTTTTGAAGAAACTTTCGATTTGAGAATTATCCCAATAATTGGAGTTGTGATTTTAAGTTTAACCTTAGTCAACATCAAATTATCTCGAATTATTTGGATTTATATGTTTAAGGATTATTCAGTATAAAAAAGAAATTCCAAACTCTAATTTTAAAAAATTGGAATTTGGAATTTATATTTTTTGAATTTAATCTTAATTTGCTACTTCGCTAATAAACTTAATTCGCATTAATCGAAGTTCTTCGATGTCATAATCGCCATCAAATTCTTTTAAAGCGTCTTTGATATTATCAGATTCTGAATCCATGAAATAATCGTGAATCTCTTCTTGTTGGTCTTCATCTAAAATTTCGTCAATCCAATAACTGATGTTTAATTTAGTCCCCGAATACACAATTTGTTCCATTTCTTTCAACAAATCGTCCATTGATAAACCTTTTGCTTTAGAAATATCATCTAAGGCTAATTTTCTGTCAACGTTTTGAATAATGTATAATTTTAATCCTGAATTTGCTCCCGTAGACTTAACCACCAAATCATCCGGACGAATAATATCATTATCTTCTACATATCTAATAATTAAATCTATAAATGGTTTTCCATATTTTTTTGCTTTGCCTTCACCAACTCCATGCACATTGCTTAATTCGTCAATAGAAATTGGATATTTTAAAGCCATGTCTTCTAATGAAGGATCTTGAAAAATAACAAATGGAGGAACACCTAATTTCTTTGCTTCTTTTTTACGTAAATCACGCAACATACCCATTAAGGCTTCATCAGCAACACCCGTTGATTTTGCGGCTGTTACAATTGCCTCATCTTCTTCTTCATTGTATTCATGATCTTCCGACATCATAAACGATGTTGGTCTTTTTATAAATGCCTCACCTTTTTGCGCTAATTTTAAAACTCCATAGGTTTCAATGTCTTTTGATAGCAATCCATCGACTAATACTTGACGAATTAATGCCATCCAATATTTTTCATCGAATTTAGAACCACTACCAAAATAAGGTTGCGTGTCTATTTTCTGAGCTTTTATCACCGCGTTGATTTTGCCCACTAAAGCAAAAATAACTTCTTTAGATTTGAATAATTGTTTTGTATCTCGCACCACTTTCAACAAAGTAACTACTTGGTCTTGGGCTTCTACTTTAGATTTTGGATTACGAACATTGTCATCCATATCAGCTCCATCACCATTTACATCGTCAAATTCTTCACCAAAATAATGCAATAAAAATTTACGACGCGACATCGAAGTTTCAGCATAAGCCACCACTTCTTGCAACAATGCAAATCCAATTTCTTGTTCGGCAACTGGTTTTCCAGAAAGAAATTTTTCTAACTTTTCAATATCTTTGTATGAATAATACGCCAAACAATGACCTTCGCCACCATCACGACCAGCACGACCTGTTTCTTGATAGTAACTTTCTAATGATTTTGGAATATCATGGTGGATTACAAAACGCACATCAGGTTTGTCAATTCCCATACCAAAAGCAATAGTTGCTACAACAACTTCTACATCTTCCATCAAAAACATATCTTGATGTTTTGCTCTCGTTTTAGCATCTAAACCAGCATGATAAGGCACTGCACTAATACCGTTTACTTGTAAAACTTGTGCAATTTCTTCCACTTTTTTACGACTCAAACAGTAAATAACACCTGATTTTCCTTTATGTTGTTTGATAAATCGAATAATATCCGATTCAATATTTTTAGTTTTTGTTCGTACTTCGTAATATAAATTAGGACGATTAAATGAAGCCTTGAAGGTATTTGCATTTGGCATGTCCAAGTTTTTCAAGATATCCTCTTGTACTTTTGGTGTTGCTGTTGCTGTTAATCCAATCATAGGCACATCGCCTAACTGACGCACAATGTTTCTTAAATTTCGATATTCTGGTCTAAAATCATGTCCCCATTCTGAAATACAATGTGCTTCGTCGATTGCTACAAACGATAACTTTACCGATTGTAAAAATTGAATATACTCTTCTTTAGTAAGTGATTCTGGTGCTACATATAACAATTTTGTAACGCCAGAAGTAATATCTTTTTTTACTTGATTTACTTCGGTTTTATTTAATGAAGAATTCAATACATGAGCAATACCATGCTCTGAACTTAAGCTTCGAATAGCATCAACTTGGTTTTTCATCAAAGCAATAAGCGGCGAAACTACGATTGCAGTTCCGTCTAATACTAAAGCTGGTAATTGATAACACAATGATTTTCCACCACCAGTAGGCATAATCACAAATGTATTATTGCCTGTGATGATACTCTTAACTACTTGTTCTTGAAGACCTTTGAATTGGTTAAAACCAAAATATTTCTTTAATTCTTTATGTAAATCAATTTCGTGTGGATTCATTCTCTATTAATATGATTTTACCTAAATTTGCAAACATAAAGATACGATTTTCTTTAATACACACAAATTTTTTAATATTTCTATTTTGAGCACAACTGAAACTATTTTAGCAACCGCAAAAAGAACACTTCTATCTGAAAGCAAAAGCATTGAAACTCTTGTAAATTACTTGGACGATGACTTTGCAAAAAGTGTTACCGAAATATACAACACCAGAGGAAGATTGGTGGTAACCGGAATTGGAAAAAGCGCATTAATCGCTCAAAAGATTGTTGCCACTTTAAATTCAACTGGAACACCTTCTATGTTTTTACACGCAGCAGAAGCAGTTCATGGTGATTTAGGAATGGTTCAGCCTGAAGATATTGTAATTTGTATTTCAAAAAGTGGAAATAGTCCTGAAATAAAAGTGTTAGCTCCGTTACTAAAACGTTTTGGAAATACTTTAATTGGAATGACAGCTGATAAAAACTCTTTCTTAGGGAAAGAATCACACTATATTTTACATGCTTATGTTGAAAGTGAAGCGTGTCCTAATAACTTAGCACCAACAAATAGCACTACAGCTCAATTAGTACTTGGAGATGCTTTAGCAGTTTGTTTAATGGAAATGCGCAACTTTAAAAGTGAAGATTTTGCAGTTTATCATCCCGGTGGCGCTTTAGGTAAAAAATTATTACTTCGCGTTAAAGACATGTTAGATACGACGCACAAACCAATGGTTACTCCAGATGCATCAATCAAAAAAGTAATCATGGAAATTTCAGAAAAACGTTTGGGTGTAACAGCAGTAATCGAAAACAATATAGTAATAGGTATTGTAACCGATGGAGATATTCGTAGAATGCTAAACAACCGAGATACTTTTACTGATTTAACAGCAAAAGACATTATGACAAAAAATCCAAAAAACATCAACTCGAATATTTTGGTTTCTGAAGCATTGGATATTTTAGAGAACAACTCTATTACGCAATTAGTTGTAATTGACAACAATGAATACAAAGGAATTTTACATTTACACGATATTTTAAAAGAAGGCATTGTATAATGGCAGATAAAAAAATAAAAGAGATGTCATTTTTAGATCATCTCGAGGAATTGCGTTGGTTATTAGTTAGAAGTACGATTGCTATTTTAGTATGTGCCGTGGTGGCTTTTTTCTTTAGCGATTTTATATTTAATGAAATTATTTTTGGACCAAAAAGTCCCGATTTTATAACGTATCATTTTTTCTGTGAATTGGGAAAACAATTTGATATGGCTGACACAATGTGTATTACCGAAATAAATCTTCCTATTCAAAACAGAGAAATGGGCGGACAATTTTCGATGCACATGTGGACATCAATTACTGTTGGATTTATTTTTGCTTTTCCTTTTATATTATGGGAAATTTGGAAATTTATTAGCCCAGCTTTGTATGATAATGAAAAAAAATATGCCATTTCGTTCATCATTGTTTCATCGATATTGTTCTTTTTAGGTGTTTTATTTGGCTATTATTTAATTGCACCTTTATCGGTTCAATTTTTTGCAAGTTATATCATCAGTCCAGAAATCAGTAATGCAATTGATATGGATTCGTATATTAGTTTAATGAAAACATCAGCTATTGCAAGTGGTTTATTATTTGAATTGCCTATCATAATTTATTTTTTGACAAAAATTGGCTTAGTAAATCCAGAGTTTTTAAGAAAATACCGAAAATACACGTTGATAATCGTACTAATTATTGCCGCAATTATAACACCACCCGATGTTTTGAGTCAAATTATTGTTACCATTCCAATTATGGTATTGTATGAAGTAAGTATTTTGATTAGTGTTTTAGTCGTGAAAAATCAAGAAAAAGAAAAATTAAAAGCATAAATTATGTCAGATATAGTAAAAGAATTCAACGATTATCGTTCTAAAATGAACGAAAAATTATTAGCCGATAACAACAAAGTCATCAAAAGAATTTTCAATGTAGACACCAATGCTTACATGGAAGGCGCTTTAGATGTAAAAACAAAAGAACTCTTAGGATTAGTAGCTTCCGCAGTATTGCGTTGTGATGATTGTATCAAATACCATTTAGAAACTGCTTACAAAAATGGCGTTACTAAAGAAGAAATGATGGAAAGCATGGGAATTGCTACTTTAGTAGGCGGAACCATTGTAATTCCTCATTTAAGAAGAGCATATGAGTTTTGGGAAGCTTTGGAAAACAATTAGTTTATTTGAAAATTAATCAATTTGAAAATTTGAAAATGTAATTATTTGTTAATTCATTTATTCTATTGATTATTTTTACTTTATTTGTTTATTGATACTATTTAAGATATGATTTTGAGCATTTACTTATTTTCACATCTTCAAATTTTCAAATTAAAATCATGAAATTAAGAGCAGAAAATTTAGTTAAAACCTATAAAAAAAGAAGTGTAGTAAAAGGAATTTCCGTTGAAGTAAATCAAGGAGAAATTGTGGGTTTATTGGGTCCAAATGGTGCCGGTAAAACCACTTCGTTCTACATGATTGTAGGTTTAGTAAAACCAAATAGCGGAAATATCTATCTTGATGATATGGATATTACCAACTTCCCAATGTACAAACGTGCACAAAATGGAATTGGTTATTTGGCACAAGAAGCTTCTGTTTTTAGAAAACTAAGTATCGAAGATAACATTTTGAGTGTTTTGCAATTAACCACACTTTCAAAAGCGGAACAAGAAGCTAAAATGGAAGAATTAATTGCAGAGTTTGCATTGGAACACATTCGTACCAATAGAGGTGATTTACTTTCAGGAGGTGAGCGTCGTCGTACGGAGATTGCACGTGCTTTAGCAACTGATCCAAAATTCATTCTTTTGGACGAACCATTTGCTGGAGTTGACCCAGTTGCAGTAGAAGATATTCAACGAATTGTAGCGCAATTAAAAAATAAAAACATCGGGATTTTAATTACCGACCACAATGTTCAAGAAACATTAGCAATTACCGATAAAACCTACTTAATGTTTGAAGGAGGAATTCTTAAAGCTGGAAAACCAGAAGAATTAGTAGCAGACGAAATGGTAAGACGTGTTTACCTTGGACAAAACTTTGAATTACGTAAAACTAAAATCGACTTCGAAGCGCCTAAAACAACTATCATTCACGGTAAAGGAGAATTGAATTTAAATAAAGAAGAATAAAAAAAATCCCTCAAATTGTTGAGGGATTTTTTTTATTTCATTTTCGTTATCGAATACATTTCAACAGCAACTTATTTTTATCGCCATTAAAAATATTTATATCTACCATACCTTTAATACCTTCGATTTGTGCTTTTTCGGTGAATTGCCAAAACTGCCAATCGGATTCTAAATCGTTTCGCCAAAAATTATAATTGGCAATCCAAAGCGGATATTCTGAAAATTCTTCTTTTAAGAAATCCGTATAGTAACTCTCTCCCGAATAAATGATTGGTTTTACTTTGTAATGCTTTTCAATTCTATTTAACCAGCGACGTAAACCAACTTTTAAACTATCAATCGATTGTGATTTGGGTAATTTTTCAATGTCTAAAACTGGAGGCAAATCGCCTTTTTGCAATTTCACAGTCTTAATAAAATTTTCGGCTTGTTCGATCGAATTTTCGTTGGGACGATAATAATGATAGGCACCTCGAATCAATTGACGCTCTTTTGCAGCTTTCCAATTTTCTTTAAATTTAGAATCAATTTTGTCTTTTCCAGCGGTGGAACGAATAAAAACAAATGATAGCTCAAACGCTTCATCAATATGGTAGGTTTGCTCCCAATCGATTTCACTTTGGTATTCTGAAACATCAAAACCAATAGCTTTATTATCGTGTTTATGAAGCACTTCGTAGATTCGAATATCTGTTAATTTTCGTTCATCAGCAGATAATTCGTTGGCATATTTATCGGTTTTAAAACCCAAATAATATAAAAAACCATCTCGAAATTTATAAATACCAATCGTAATAATTAGTAACAGAAAAAAAGAAAAAACAACCAAAAACCACTTTCCAAAAAAACGCGGTTTATTTTTCTTAACAGTTCTTTTTCTTCGTATAGGTTGTGCCATTATTTTTTAGCCAAAACAGTATTGTTTATAACCGATAACGCAACATAAAGTAAAATTATTACAGGTAAAGCTGTAAAACCTATTAGAAACAATAAAACAACCGATAAAGCTAAAAAAATGACTTGTAATTTATTTTTCTCCCAACTAAAATCTTTCATTTTTAGTGAAAAAAGTGGAATTTCTGCATTTAACATATAAGCACTCAATACGGTAATTGCAAGTAAAATAAATGGGTTATACAAGGCTTCAACCAACCATTCATGCGTTCCTGCATATTGAATCATCGGAATACTCATAATCAACAATGCATTTGCAGGCGTTGGCAAACCAATAAAAGAATCCGTTTGACGTGTATCAATATTAAATTTTGCTAGACGATAAGCCGAAGCCAAAGTAATAATAAAACCTAAATAAGGTACAAATCCCATATAATAAAATTCTTCCGTCAAAAAGTATTTTGAAGTATCGTCTTCTTGAATATCTTGAAACAACTTAAACATCATCAATCCAGGTACAACTCCACTAGTAACCACATCGGCAAGCGAATCCAATTGCAAACCTAATTCACCTGAAACTTTAAATTTTCTTGCTAAAAATCCGTCCCAAAAATCAAAAAAGATACCCAAGCAAACAAAAATAAAAGCTTCGTCATAATAGCCTTTAAAAACGGCAATAACTGCTAATAAACCACTTGCAAGATTTAATAAAGTAATAGTGTTTGGAATGTGTTTTTTAATTTGCATACAAATACGTTTAAAATAGTCAAAAGTAGCGACTCAAATAATTTACAGCAAATGTAATACAATAAGTTAATACATTTAGAGTTTAGTATTTAAGAAATTTATTTCATCTTTGTAAAAAAAATTGGCGTTGAAAAAGACCTTTTTATTTCTATTTGTTTTTTTAACTACTATAAACTATGCGCAAACCGTTCGAAAATACTCGAATGAGTTTATGAGTATTGGTGTAGATGCTGCTGCATTAGGAATGTCTAATGCTGTGGTTTCTCATACTAGCGATGTTAATTCTGGTTATTGGAATCCAGCGGGTTTACTAAAATTAGAAGACAAACAATTTTCGTTGATGCACGCTAGTTATTTTGCAAATATTGCTCAATATGATTATGCTGCTTTTGCAATGCCAATTGATAACCGAAGTGCAGTTGGGATTTCGTTAATTCGTTTTGGTGTAGACGACATTTTAAACACTACTCAACTAATTGACAGCGAAGGGAATATTGACTATAACAGAATTTCACTATTTTCTACAGCCGATTATGGACTAACAGTTTCCTATGCCAGAAGTTTACCAATTGAAGGTTTAAATTATGGTGTAAATGCGAAAGTGATCCGAAGAATTATTGGAGATTTTGCTAATTCTTGGGGATTTGGATTGGATTTAGGAATTCAGTATATCAGTGATGACGAGGATTGGAAATTTGGT
>Ga0209373_10001486_pt1 | contig 27149 bp, 24 predicted proteins | sample Higcelweek5metaG_FD_187173 | JGI IMG/M metagenome (GOLD analysis project Ga0209373, IMG submission 187173) | Freshwater pond sediment microbial communities from the University of Edinburgh, under environmental carbon perturbations - High... | ecosystem: Environmental > Aquatic > Freshwater >... | reverse complement strand
ACCTGAAAAAACAGCTTGCTGCAGCGGCTTAACCGCTTTTAACTCCTGCCCAGACATGCCCAACCAGACCCGGCAGCCGGTACGACATAGCCATGGCGGTAACCTGCGCTATTTAAGCCAGAAGACAGGCCTGCCGCAGGGAGAGCTGCTGGACTTCTCCGCCAACATCAACCCGTTGGGGCCGCCGGACTGGCTGCGCCCGCTGATTGAAAGCCGGATCAGTGACCTGATCCATTATCCAGACCCGGACGCAACCGAACTGGTTGAGGCCTTAGCCACCCTGCACCGGATTCCGGCTGACCAGATCCTGGTGGGTAACGGCGCCACTGAACTGCTGCACCTGCTGCCCCGGGCGCTGGGCTGTTCCTCCCTGCTGTTGCCAGTGCCCAGCTATGCCGATTACGAGGAACCGGCCCGGCTCTCCGGCCTGACCATTGAGCAGTTTTTACTCTCTCCTGACGCCGGTTTTCTGCTTGATCCAACCAGCCTTGTACCGTTCCTGAAACCAGCCCAACTGGTGCTGCTGGGTCAGCCCAATAATCCCACCGGTCGTACCTTTAATGCTGAAGCCCTGCGTGTAATCGCCTTGAAACATCCAGCCACCCTGTTTGTGGTGGATGAGTCGTTTATCGGCTTTACCGATGCCAGCCAGAGCCTGCAGCAGAACCGCCCTGAAAATATCCTGATCCTCACCTCTTTGACCAAGCTGTACGCCATTCCCGGCCTGCGTCTGGGCTACCTGACCGGCGCTGCAGGGCATATCCGGCAGCTTAAAAACTATTTGCCCAACTGGACCGTCAACAGCCTGGCCCAGGCCGTGGGGGTACGGGCAGTACAGGATGTAGAGTACCTGCAGCGTAGCCGCAGCTTCGTGACCCAACAGCGTGAGTTGCTTGTGGCTCTGCTGTCCAGCTTGCCTGGCTTGACGGTCTACCCTGGTGAGGCCAACTTCCTGCTGCTGCGGCTTGATCATCCAACCCTTGCTGCACAACAGCTTGCTGACCTGACCCTGCAGCAGGGGATCGCCCTGCGGGTCTGCGGGAATTTTGCCGGGCTGGATGGCCGTTACTTCCGCGTGGCGGTGCGGACTGAAACGGAGCAGCAGCGGCTCTCCACTGTTTTGCAGAGTATCCTGGCACCGTCACGGCCACGAATTGTGAAGCGTCAAACCCCGGCGATCATGTTTCAGGGCACCGGCTCCAACGCTGGCAAGAGCATCCTGACCGCTGCGCTCTGCCGGATTCTGAAACAGGATGGCTATGATGTGGCGCCGTTCAAGGCCCAGAACATGTCGCTTAACTCCTTTGTGACCCGCCAGGGGGGCGAGATGGGACGGGCCCAGGTGCTGCAGGCTCAGGCCTGTCGCCTTGACCCTGATGTGCGGATGAATCCGGTGCTGCTGAAACCGAACAGCGAGACCGGCTCTCAGGTGATTCTGTGTGGCAAGGCGATTGGAACCACCCACTTTAAGAACTATGCAGAGCAACGGGCTGAGATCTTTAAAACAGTACAGCGTTGCTACGATGAACTGTCTGCTGAACATCAGATCATGGTGCTGGAAGGGGCAGGCAGCCCGGCAGAGGTCAACCTGAAGGCCAATGATATCGTGAACATGAACATGGCCCGCTATGCCAATGCGCCGGTGTTGCTGGTGGGGGATATTGACCGGGGCGGCGTGTTTGCCTCCTTTGTGGGGACCATGGAGGTCCTAAGCGAGGCGGAACGGGCCATGGTGGCCGGGTTTGTGATCAACCGCTTCCGGGGCGATGCAAGCCTACTGGGAGATGCGCTGGAGTATACTCGCTTCCACACCAATAAGCCGGTGCTGGGTACCATTCCCTATCTGCCTAATCTGGGCTTGCCGGAGGAGGATTCGGTCTCCTTCAAGCAGGGGTTGCTGGCTGCCGGGGCAAAGGATGCCCAACTACTTGATATTGCGGTGCTAGACCTGCCCCATATCTCCAACTTTACCGACCTTGACCCGCTGGGGCTGGAGCCTGATGTGGGCCTGCGGATCGTTCGGTCAGTGGCAGAACTTGGTCAGCCTGATGCCCTGATCCTGCCCGGCAGCAAGAATACCCTGGCTGACCTGGCCTGGCTACAACAGACCGGCTTGGCAGCCGCCATCCTTGAGCTGGCACAGGCTGGACAGGCTGAAATCGTCGGCATCTGTGGCGGGTTTCAGCTACTGGGTGGGCGGATCAGCGACCCCCACGCCATTGAATCCGGTGCCGGTGAGCAGCAGGGGTTGGGGCTGCTGGCGATCAACACAATCATGGCAGAAGAAAAGACCACCCTGCAGACTCACTGCAGCCATATACCCTCCGGCTGCCTGCTGAGTGGCTACGAGATCCACCACGGCATTACCACTGCTGAAGGGATTGAACCGCTGATAACCGGGCAGGACGGCAGGCTGCTCGGTGCAGGCAGTGCTAACGGTCTGATCTGGGGCAGCTATCTGCACGGCCTGTTTGATGCTGATCTATTCCGGCGCTGGCTGTTGGACCGGCTGCGGCAGCGTAAAGGCTGGCAGGTCGATGGTCTGATCCGTAGTTGTTACGATCTGGAACCGGCCATTGATCGCTTGGCGGACTGCGTACGGGGTAGCCTGGATATGCGGGAGATATATCGGTTGTTGCGGTTGTGATTGGACTATTTTTTGCCAAGGCTCACAAGATGCATTCCGGCCAACATCCAGTTTGGGGTAGATCACCTGTTCACGCGCGCGCGTGAACAGGTCAATTACGAGTTAGCTCAAGGATTTTATGAAATTCGTAGATACTTTCGAAAAACACCAACGCGAGCCATACAAGTCTGCCAACGCGTACGCGAAGGAGAAGAGGGTTGAGCTGGGGACTGGTCTCCTCGGTACGAAAAAAATCTACCTTGATACAAAGTATTGGCTACTGTTGCGCGATGCAAAGCTTGGACGGGCGAGTGATGAGAACCAAGTTCAGATGCTGGCTCTCACGGAGCGACTTTCATCATCCGGCCGGTATATCTTCCCGATCTGTGAAGATATTTTTGTAGAGGTCTTAAAACAGACAGATCCAGACACCTTAAGATCTACTGTCGCATTAATCGACTCGTTTTCCAGAGGAGTTTCCCTTCTCTCTGGGGAGGAAAGAGTTCAGTTGGAGGTGTTTCACTTTTTAGAGACATACCTCGGTAGTTCTGTGTTCTGCCTGCAGGAGCTGGTTTGGACGAAGGTAGCGTACAACCTTGGGTACTTGTCTCCCCATCATGACAAATTTCCTGAAGACACCAACACGCTGATTCAAAAAGCATTTTTTGATCAAATGTGGTCCGCTTCACTGATGGATATAGTTGAAACAATGTCCCGGAATGGTGCGCCTAAATTGCCACATATCCGCGGCTACTCGGAGCGACTGAATACCGGCAAGTTTGCTCACATGCACCAAAACAAGACGTTCAATGAAATGTTTTTATCTGAAATTGCCGGCATGGTTGACTCTTATAAAACCGACTTTAAGGACTTATTCGCTTATAGATTTGAGAAACACTATGGTTACCCACCAAATCCAGATGAACTTGAACAAAGTAACACAGGCCAGCTATTCGCAAACATGATATACAATCTCTTCAAGCATAATAAAATCAAACAGGAACTCCCCTCATTCAGAATTCATGCGGGGCTTCATGCGGCTGTAAGATGGGATAAGAAACAAAAATATCAAGATAATGATATGCATGATTTCCGACATGCTGCGGCCGCGCTCGGGTATTGTGACTATTTTTTCACGGAGAAGAGGCTTTGCCATCTTGCGACACAAGACCTCCTTAAATACGACAAGTTATTCAACTGCAAGACATTTTGGCGAGTTGATGACGTTGCCGAATGTCTTAGAACGCTAGAGAGCTAACCATCGGCGACAGCGGTCTCCGCTGATGCTCCGCCGCTGGCGCCTCACTACCGTTGGGTGAATAAATGACTGAATCAGAAAAACATAAATGTGAAGAAACCAGCACAACTTCAAAACAAAAGTCCTCGCAAAACTACGGAGGCTTTTTCTGGGGTATTGTTATAGCCTCTTTCGGAATTTTTTCATATGTCATGAATTTATCAACATATTAATTCCAAAGAACTTCTAAAATAAGTCTGGCATTGGTTTTACTGGCATTTGGTGCACTTGTCGGAGAAAAATTCATGGAGAAGCTAGGGGAATGGTTTAAATGGTTTTTTGAGAGCAAAAATCATATGGCTAAAAATAGCAAATATGCTATATTAACATCATGACTTGGACAATCACCTACTACAGCAAATCAGTGCAAGAAGAAATCCTTGCCATGCCTGCCGGGTTCCTAGGCCGCTATCTCCGTTATTCCGACAGGATGGAAATCTTTGGTCCAGATCTTGGTATGCCACATACCAGAGCAATGGGTGACGGTCTTTTTGAATTGCGACTGAAGTCTGCTGAAGGGATAGCTCGGGTTTTCTACTGTACGATGATTGGTCGAAAGATTGTGATGCTGCACCAATTTGTAAAGAAGTCTGATAAAACTCCACCAAGAGAGCTTGAAACGGCACAACGAAGAATGAAGGAGTACAAAAATGCTCACACAAAAGAACTTAAAGCTCGGGCTCTTGAGAGAGCCGATGTAAAAGCTGAATATGATGGACTGGATGAAGAGTTCCGATTTCTTGATGAATTCCTCAAAGCTCGCGCTGCCGCAGGTGTCACACAAGCTGAAGTAGCAGAGCGAATCGGCACGACCCAGTCGGCTGTGGCCCGCCTTGAATCAGGTCGAGGGAAACACTCACCTTCAATTGCGACATTAGAAAAATACGCTCATGCTCTCGGCTGCCGTTTGGAATTGCGGCTAGTCAATGAAATGTCCTCAAGAAATGCGGAAGGCAAAACAAAACGTACAACCGAGCGAACAAAAAAATTGCGTGCAGCGTAGAATCTCTCCTCCAACTCAAAAATCCACTGAATAACCGGAATACCCCACCAATCGGCACGACCGGGCCCAAACCCCGCCCGGTCAGCCTCAGCCATGTTGGGCGAAAAGAGGATATGGAAAGTGATTGAGGAACAACCAGGAAAAGACTGGAAAGGTCTTCAGAGTAGGGTTTCAAAAATCCTCGAAGAATGTGGGCTTGTTGCTGAAACGGAGAAAACTATCTTATTGGCCCGTGGCAAGGCAGAAGTTGATGTCTATGCCATCGATCCATCAACTACTCCGGAATCGATTTACATTTGTGAGTGTAAACGATGGGCTTCCCGCGTTCCACAAGGTGAGGTTCAGACCTTTCGTACTGTTGTTTCGGATGCTGGGGCACATTTTGGTCTATTCATATCAGCTGGTGGATTCCAATCTGGTGCGCATGATGTTGTTCAATACTCAAATATTCGCCTATTAGATTGGATAACCTTCCAGCAACTTTTCTTAGAGCGCTGGTGTACTTCATTTTGGATACCCACAGTCCGCTCGAGGGCAGACGCACTTGCGGGACACACTGAAATGCCTGGCAATGACGCGCCAATTCGATTTACGAACGGTGAACCTATAACTGCTGCTGAGGCAGTGGGTTTTATCGTTCATGAAATGTGGGGCGATCCTTTTAATAATTTAGCATACGCATTTCTAAGGAGGCCTGCGGCATCGGTTTCAGCGGCATTGTGGGAATGTCGGAACAAGTACTTGACTTATCTCCCTGCAGAAATTGCAAATGCCAAATACCTGCGTGAACTTATGGATGCAATTTTGAGGTTCTCCGATTCGTGGATTAAGAAGACGCGTTCTTGAATTGTGCCCAACCATCGGCAAGACCCGCCGAGGGCGAGTCAGCTTCAGCCCTATTCAATAATGATCTCTACACTGTGCAATCAGGAGCGTCTCACCTTCGACCGCATAGACCAACCGATGGCAGCTGTCTATCCTGCGTGACCAGAAACCTGCCAACTGATGCTTGAGCGGTTCCGGCTTGCCGATACCGGCAAAAGGTTCTCGCTGGATATCCCGGATAAGTTGATTGATCCGTTTCAGCATAACCTTGTCGGTAGTCTGCCAGTAGAGGTAGTCCTCCCATGCTGCGGTTGAGAATTTGATCATCATTCCGTCAGGTCTCTGACCTGCCCCCCGCCTGCACGCAGTTCCTCCACAGATTCAAGCAATCGTTTGGCCCCTTGGGGATTACGGAGCAGATAGGCGGTTTCTTCAAGCGCGTGGAAATCGTCGAGGGAAAGGATGACAACCGGTTTACCACGCTGGCTGGTCACCACCACGGGAACGTGGTCTTCATTCACTGATTTCATGACCTCTGCAAAATGCTGGCGCGTATAGGTATAGGTCAGGGCGTTCATTGCTGGTACCTCCTGCTGAATATGTACATAACATAGTACAGAGTGGCAATAAATACAAGGCGCCTATTCCGGGTAATCTGCGAAAATCAGTTCAATCCGCGTTATTCGCATGCTATTAATCGTCTGATATGCTGGAGCATTACCGGTTACCAGACGATCTGAAGACCGCTGACGCTAGCCAGTTTTTTGTCCGATGTTACCAGCCGTGCCTTGTTCAACACAGCAGTTGCGGCAATCAAGCGATCTGCCGGGTCACCGTGGGGGCAGAAATCAGCCAACACGCTTTTTGCGGCAATCTCCGCTGTGACCGGCTGCACTTTAATGGCGCGGGCTGCAAGTACAAGCTGGATAAAGGTCTTTGGATCAGTGCCCGGATCAATACGGCCTTTGGCTATCAGCATGGCAATCTCCCATAGCGATATATCCGCACAGGCAAGCGTACCTGCCTTGTCAGCCTGTTTGATTGCGGCAGTTGCCTTGGCACTGAGGCGTTCCGGGGTCAGTGCATCAAAAATCAGGGCGCAGGTGTCAAGTATCAGCACGTTCTGCCTCCCATTCAGTATCAATCGGCGAAATCACATCGTCAACGCGGCAATGGATACGAAGCGCCTGCAGTTGTTCCCGTGCGCTTAAGCGCGTATCCTCCGGTGGCACCAGTCGGGCAACTTCCCGACCTCTGGAGGTGAGAGAAAGCTCCTCTCCCTGACGGACCTTGCCCAGATATTCCGGGATATGTTTGCGAAACACCGTTACGGGTACTTGTTGCATGGCTGGCTCCTTCTGTGTGTTAATGTACACTTTAAATGTACGCTATTGGATTTGGGCGGTCAATAGATTTGGGGTAACTACAGGGCAAAATTATAGTCGGACGGCACTGCCGGTTTGTTGGCAAAGGTAATTTATGAATCAGATTGCCGGGCCTGGGCCTTCGTTTTTTATCAATCTGCGAAAATCCGTTCAATCCGCGTTATCCGCGTGCTATTAACAGTCTATGATCCCACTCTATCAACAGATACTCCTGGCCATCCTGCTGGACCTGCTGCTGGGCGACCCCCGCTGGCTGCCCCATCCGGTGCAGGGGATCGGCTGGCTGGCCCAGCGTTCTGAAGCGCCATTACGTCGCCTTATCTCCAATCCAAAGATGGCAGGGGTTGTTGCGGTTGTGTGGGTAGTGGGCAGTACGACACTGATCGGTTTCGGTTTGCTCAAAGGAGCCGCGCTGTTGCATCCGCTGGCCGGAGATATCGTAGCGATCTTGTTGCTGTATACCTGCTTTGCAACCCGCTCTCTGCATGACCACGCCCTGGCGGTTTACCGGCCACTGATGGCTGGTGATCTGCCAGCAGCGCGGCAACGGGTAAGCTGGCTGGTGGGGCGGGACACGGAGCAGTTGGACGAAGGTGAGGTGACCCGCGCTGCAGTGGAGTCGGTGGCGGAAAACACCGTGGATGGCTGTACAGCACCGCTGCTTTTTGCCTGTCTGGGCGGGCCGCTGGGGGCGCTGGCCTACAAGGCGATCAGCACGCTGGATTCCACCTTTGGCTACAAAAACGAGCGTTATCTGCAGTTTGGCTGGGCCTCTGCCCGGCTGGATGATCTGGCAAACCTGCTGCCTGCCCGGCTGACTGCCTTGCTGGTTATCCCCGCAGCCTTGCTGCTAAGGTTACATCCGGGGAATGCCTGGCGGATCTTCCGACGGGATCGTCACAACCACCCCAGCCCCAACGGTGGCCAGATTGAGGCGGCGGTGGCCGGAGCCCTGGGGGTGCGGTTGGGCGGGGTGAACAGCTACTTTGGCCAGCCCAGCAGAAGGCCGTTTATGGGAGATCCGCTGCAGCTGCTGCAGGCACGGCATATCCTGCAGGCGGTGCGGCTGATGTGGCTGGTGTATGGTCTGACGGCTGTGCTGGGGCTGGTTATACGTTTGCTGCAGTAAGCGGAATTATCCTGAAACGGCAGTTACTCACGCGGAGCCGCGAAGCTCGCGGAGAAAATCAAGTAGTTACCTGAAACAAGGCCCCCCTGCAGGTGAAACAATAACACAGCGTAACCATATGACTTTACACTTCGCGGCTCCGCGCCTCCGCGTGCAACTTGGTTTTTCCTAGGATTATTCATCCCCCAGATGTTTATTAGGGATCAGATAGTTGCGGATGTAATCGCTGACTGCTGCCTCCAGTGAGAGGGTTGCTGCACTGTAGCCGGTCTGGCGGATCTTCTCGGTCTCGGCGCAGGTGTGGTACTGGTAGGTGTTGCGGATCGACTCCGGCATGTCGATGTAGTCAATTGCCACCGGCAGGTCCATGGCGTTAAAGACCGCCGTTGCCAGTCGGTTCCAGCTGGCGGTACTGCCGCCGCCTACGTTGAAGATGCCAGCTGCCTCACGATTATCCAGAAAATGCAGGGTCATGGCTGCTGCATCCTTGACATAGACAAAGTCTCGCACCTGCTCACCATCGGCATAATCGGGTCGGTGGGATTTAAACAGCTTAAGCCTGCCGGTCTCGGAGATCTGTTCAAAGGCCTTCTGCACCAGGGAACGCATCTCCCCCTTGTGCTGCTCATTGGGGCCGTAGACATTGTAGTATTTCAGCCCCACCAGCTCGGTCAGCAGCCCCTGTTGCTGTGCCCAGAGATCAAACAACTGCTTGGAATAACCGTACATATTCATGGGGCGCAGTTTGGTCAGCCGTGATTCGTCATCGGAAAAACCCAGCTCGCCGTTGCCATAGGTGGCTGCGCTGGAGGCGTAGATGAAGCGGGCACCCTGCTCTTTGGCAAACAGGGCAGCCTTGCGGGAGTATTCAAAATTGTTGCGGATCAGATAGCTGGCATCCCGTTCGGTGGTGGCAGAACAGGCCCCCAGGTGGATAATTGCCTGCAGCGGACCGGAGAGGCGGGAAGTCAAACTGCCGCTGTCCAACAACGCCTCAAAGGCATCCTTTTCAAGGTAGTCCCTGAACTTGAGTGGTGCCAGGTTGCGCCACTTTTCAGTCAGACCAAGATGGTCAACCACCATAATATTTTCAATACCGCGTTGATTCAGGCCATGTACAACAGCGCTGCCGATCAGGCCGGCGCCTCCGGTTACAATGATCATGGTTTTCTCCTTCAGAACATACTTAATACAGGATAATTGCGAAAGAATTGAGTTATGTCAAACTCATTTCAGAATTGTTTTGTTAAAACAGGCAGGTTACTATCTTTTCTTCCAAGCCCTACTGTAAGGAGATGCTGCCATGCGTTACCGTTCTGTCTGCCCCTACGACTGTCCTGATGCCTGCGGTCTGCTGATAACCGTTGAAAATGACAAGGCGGTCAAGATTGAGGCTGACCCAGATCACCCGATTACCCAGGGGCTGATCTGCGGCAAGATGCGGCAGTACCAGCAGACCGTGCATTCGCCTCAGCGTCTGACCACGCCGCTGCTGCGGACCGGTCCCAAGGGGAGCGGCAAGTTTGCGGCGATCAGCTGGGACGAGGCCGTGCAGCGGATCTGCTCCCGTTGGCAGGAGATCATTCCGCAGTATGGTGCCGAGGCAATTCTGCCCTATTCCTATGCCGGTACCATGGGACTGGTGCAGCGCAATAGCGGCCATCCCTTCTTCCACAAACTGGGGGCCAGCCGTCTGGCCCGCACCATCTGTACCCCTGCCAAGGATTACGGTTGGAAGGCGGTGATGGGGGATACCCCGGCCCTTGATCCTGCTGAGCGCAGCAAGAGCGACCTGATTATCCTCTGGGGGCTGAATGCCGCTGCCACCAGCATCCACAGCATGGCCGCCACCCAGGCTGCTCGCAAACAGGGGGCTCAGGTCTGGGCCATTGATACCTACCAGACCCCCACCTGTCAGGCTGTGGACCGGGCGATCATCGTCAAGCCGGGCAGTGACAGCGCCCTGGCCCTGGGGATGCTGCAGGTGATGGTGGCAGAAGGACTGTTGGATCAGGCATTTATTCAAGACAACGTGGTTGGTTTTGATGAGTTTTGCCAGCAGGTTCTGCCGGATTGCAAGCCTGAACAGATGGCTGCAGTCTGTGGTCTTCCGGCTGATACGATCCGAGAACTGGCGCGTGCCTATGCTGCGGCCAAGGCGCCGCTGATCCAGGTCGGGGGTGGTTTGACCCGCTATGGCAACGGCGCCATGACGGTTCGCTGTATCGCCACCTTGCCGGCTGTTAGCGGGGCCTGGCAGCGGCCAGGCGCAGGCCTGTTCTGTGGCACCTCCACCGGGGCAGCCTTTCCGCTGCAGCTGGTCACCCGGGAGGATTTCATGGCCAGCCCGACCCGGATCGTGAACATGAACCAGCTGGGGACGGCCCTGAATAATCTGAATGATCCCAAAGTGATGTCGCTGTATGTCTACCATTCCAACCCGGCTGTCATTGCACCGGACCAGAATGCTGTCATCAAAGGGTTGGAGCGGGATGACCTGTTCACCGTGGTGCATGAACGTTTCATGACTGACACAGCCCGCTATGCTGATATTGTCTTGCCTGCCACCAGTTCGCTGGAGCATCCCGATCTGTACCGCAGCTATGGCAGTTATCAGGCCCAACGTTGCAGTAGGGTGATCCCGCCGCTGGGTGAAGCAAAATCCAACTGGGATACCTTCTGCCAACTGGCCCAGGGGATGGGCTGGGATGAACCGTTTTTCAAGCAGTCGGCGGATGACCTGATTGATCAGCTGCTGGCTGAGCCCAATGGCTGGCGGGATGCAGCAATCACTGAACAACTGCGCATGGGGGAACCGGTGCTGATGACGCCCCCGACCTCGCCACGAGGACCCTGGCTGACACCCACAGGGAAGATTGAGCTGCGCAATGACCGGGAATTACATCCCTTGCCCTGTCTGCTGCCTACCCATGCTGAGACAGACCGGTTTCCGCTGCGGCTGCAGCCAAGCGTCAGCCTGTACAGCCTTAACTCCAGCTTTAATGAGCGTGACGACCTGCTGCAGAAACGTGGTGAGCCAACCTTACTGATGCATCCTGCTGATGCTGCTGCCCGGCAGTTGCAGGCTACCCGGCCGGTCTGTGTCTACAATCAGTTTGGCTCGGTTGAGCTGGTGCTGCAGGTGACGGAACAGGTGCCGCCCGGCACCGTAGTAAGTGAAGGGGTCTACTGGCTTGATCGCAGCCAATCAGGGCGTGGCATCAATGCCCTGACCTCGCAGCGGCTGACCGACTGCGGTGAGGGCAGTACCCTGTATGATGTTGCTGTGGAGGTGTCTACTGTGAAAAAAGCAGACAAATAACGTAAAAATAGCGTACTATGCCGCCTGTTTTGAGAACTAAACCCTCAGGAGCGCTCCATGAACTTCTTTCTTGACAAATACCTGGGCCTGAAGATCAGGACCCGTATTTATCTGCTCTGTTTCTGTTACAGCCTGTGCATTATCTTTGGTGTCGGAGCTGGCAGGTCACTTCCCCTTACCTACTCAATCCTTACCACCGCCCTGTTTGTGGTGGCCGGGGCTTTCTTCGGCGGCCTGCTGTTCTGGTCGGTCAATGACGCCCTTCAACGTATCCTTGGGTATCTGAAGGAGATGACCGACGGCAACCTGCGCCAGACCATCTCTGCCAAACGAAATAACGAAATCAGTGCCATAATCCGCTCTATCGGCAACCTGCAGACCGCCATGCAGACCATGATTACCGGTATTCGCCAAACCACTGACAGTGTTGCCTCTGCCTCGGATCGTCTCCGCCAGACTGCCGAGACCATTGCTGACGGTACCGGCAGCGCAGCTTCACAATCTGATGCCGTCAGCCAGTCAGCTGATGCTATGGCAACGGTCAGTAGCGAGATCGCCAGCAGTTGCGATACCATGTCTGCCATGGCCAGCGAGGCCGAACAGGTATCACGGGAAGGAGAACAGATTATCTCAGGCATGTCGGTGGTGATGGGCAGTATTGAAGGGGTTATGACCGAAACCACTTCAGCAGTCAAAAATCTGGGGGCCACCTCCAACCAGATCGGTGATATCCTCTCCACCATCGGTGATATTGCTGATCAGACCAACCTGCTGGCCCTGAATGCCGCCATTGAGGCGGCCCGTGCAGGTGATCAGGGGCGCGGTTTTGCCGTGGTTGCTGATGAGGTACGCCATCTGGCTGAACGGACCACCACTGCCACCCGTGAAATTCAGAGTATTATCAACGCCCTGCAGCGGGATGTACGAGCCGTGGTCGGTTCCATGGAGCAGAGTGCAGGCAGTGTGCATGAAGGGGGCGAGGGGGTGCGGCTCTCCTGTGAGTCTGTCATCAGCATCCGCGAAAAGATCTGTGAGTTACTCAGCCAGGTATCCCATGTTGCTTCTGCAGCAGCCCAACAGTCAAATTCAACCGTGGCCATCTCCGACAGTATGCACGGCATTACCTCGGTAATTCGTGAGGCTGCCCATGGAGCTGACGAGACCAGAAACGCTGCTGCCCAGATGGCATCATCATCGGTCGAGCTGCAGCAGATGGTCAGTAAATTCAGAATCAACTAACCGTAGAGGAAAGGTTTGTCATGCAACCATCCGTCCGTATTGTACTTGGCTTCTGTTTTCTTCTGTTTGCAGCCCTCACCGCTCAGGCGGCTGATCCGCAACCGGCAACAATCCCGGCAGCTCAACCTGCTGTTTCTACGCCAGTTGCCCCAGCTGCGACACCTGCCCAACCGGCCTTGAAACCTGCTCCCGGTCTTTCTCTGCTTTCTGCAGCCAAGGAAACTCCCCAGCCGGTTGCGCTCTTCAAAATCGGTGTCGTTGATATCAATAAGGTTTCAGCTGGAACCGTCATGGGCAAGACGGCCCAAAGTCAAATCAAATCGCAGCAGGCCAGGTTGCAGAAGCAGGGGGAGGCAAAACGGAAGCAGCTGGATAAATTCAAGGCGGAAACCGAGCGTCAACTGCCCAGCCTGTCTCCCCAGCAGCGTGAGGCAAAATCAAAGGAATTTCAGAAAAAGATTGAAGAGTTTCAGAAGTTCGGCATGAAGGCAGAAAAAGAGTTGATGGAAAATCAACAAAAACTGACCAAGAGCCTGATTGAAGCGATCAGCAAAGCTGCCGAGGAGTTGGGCAAGGCCAAAGGTATGTCCGCAATCGTCGTCAATCGGGAACTGCTCTTTCTTGGTGTTGGTATAGAACCGATTGAGCTGACGGATGACCTGATTAAACTGATAGATGAAAAAGGGGCCAAGAAATAGGGTGCTGCATCTTTAATCGTTGCCTGCACAAAAGGGCCACCGTTAAACGGTGGCCCTTTTGTGTCTCTGGCATCCTTATGTTTGCACATAAAAAGATCCTGCAGGTTACCTGATAGCGGAAACCGTCATGCTATGCCTGACAAATATCCCCACAGAAGTAATGTTAACGCGAGGTCCAGCTGTTGTGAACAACGCAGTTGAGAGCGTTCTTCACCTCCTGCCGGAACTGAATCATCTCTGTTTTTTCTTCACCATATGCATTGTTGACAGCCTCGGTAACAACGGAGTGCAGCTTGATCAGGCGGTTTCGATCTCCAATGGCGCTCCTCAGTTCAGTGCTGAGTCGTTGCACATTCTTGCTATTAAAGTGCATATTCACCTCGCTTAACCATTACAGGAAGTAAGCCCGCGAGCAGTAGATTCACTTCTAATCCTGGCTAACACCCCATTTATCAACAAACATAATATGATGCATCTTGTTCTGAACATTTACAGCCCCCAGGATTTCATCTGCTTCCTCCTGGGTCAAGCCTGCCTTTGGACGGACTCCCATCCAATAGGCTGCAGTTGCCGTCGGCGGGTCAAGCGGACGGGGTAGTGGAGGGCCGGGCTTATAATATCCGCTGACAAACAGGGCCGCTTCATACTGCTGAGGAGTTTTGATCAGAAACACCTCCACAATCATGCCGTTGCTCAAGGTTTTTTCAACAAGTTTGTCCAGCACTTCAACATCGTCAGGAACATCTATAAGTGATGACACCATAACCAATTTATCTCCTTTGATCTGGAAAGCACACCTGAGTGCCTATGCTAAATGCATGGAGTATTCTACCAGCGCTGCCTGCGCAGGACAACAAAAAAACCGATTTGCGTCATTCAACTACAAGACAAGTACTGATGCAATGCCGATTGATGCCGGACAGCACAAGGGCCACCGTTACCCGGTGGCCCTTGTGCTGTCCGGCCTTCAGCTGCTCTTCCGGGAACCGGCCTCGGCACCATGGGCAGAGGTGTCAACGGTCAGCGGTTCTTCCGTTGCCCGACGAAAGCCCTTGATGGCTCCCCCCAGTGACGAACCCAGCTGAGGCAGCTTGCCCGGTCCAAACACCACCAGGCAGATCACCAGGATCAAGATCAGTTCCGGCATACCAAATCCAAACATGAAACGTCCCCCTTCCGGTTACTTTGCTACGGCTACGGCAGCCTTGTAGGCCTCAATCACCTTGCGCACCTTTTCAGAGGGTGGGCCGACCGTGATCAGCCCTAACGGACGCTCAATCTTGCCGGTCTTGACCACCACCACCCCCGGTTTGACAAAACCGGCCCCCAGTCCGCCGATGGCGGCAGGGTCTTTGGCTACTTCGGCGCTGATGGTGGCCACGTTGACCGCCAGGGTCTCCTTGAGATACTCCTCATTCTTCAAGACCGCCTGTTTGATCAGGCCACGGGTGGCGCTGGAAAGGGTGTCGGTGACCACCTTGATCTGCAGATCAGCGCCTCCCAGCTCTTTCCAGTTGGTGATCTTGCCGGTGTGGATATCTTTCAGCTGCGGGAAGGTCAGGCTTTGGACCGTGTTGGCCGGATTGACCGCAAAGACCACCTGATCCATCTGAATGGCATGCAGCTGCAGCCTGGTGGTATCCAGCTCCCGTCCGGCCGCCTTGGCCCCCTTGGCAACCGTCTCCACCGAGGCTGAGGCCAGCGAGGCATCGCATTTGCCATCCACCAGATCAATCAGGCCTTTGCCTGCGTTACTCTTGACCACTTCCAGAATGTAGCCGGTGGCTTTTTCAACCTTGGTCTTGTGGGGGCTGATCAGGCCGTCGATTACACTGGCGGCGCCGTACAGCTTGACCACTGTCCTGGCTGCCTCGAATTTCCGATGGCAGGAATTACAATCATTAAAAGCCCGCTTGCCGTTGTGGCAGACAAAACAGGCCTTGTCCTCAAAATGGTTCTGCATGGTGATCAGGGCCTTCTTGTGGGTCTCAAAGATGGCACTGTGGCAATCGTTGCAGACCATTCCCTTGGAAGCATGCAGTCGGCCGTCAAAAATGACCCGTCCCTGGCCGGCGCCGCCATACAGTAAGGCCTTGTCGTGGGTGGCAAATGACAGGCTGGAGAGGGTCAGCAGCAGGCAGATTATCAACATGAGTGTTCTGTACATGGGTTGCTCCTGATATGGTTGCGGCAGACGCCAGCCTGCCGCAATCTGGAAAGGGTACGCTTAAACCAGGATACTCCTGCTGACCTTTTTGACATCAGCCGTACCGGTCAGGGTCATGGCAACCACCAGCTCCCCCTGCATCTTCTTCAACATCAGAGCCACACCTTCCGGGCCGCCGCCTACCGAGCCCCGCACCAGCGGACGCCCCACCAGTACCGCATCAGCACCCAGAGCCAGCATCTTGAGTACATCGGCTCCGTAGCGGATACCGCCGTCAGCAAGGATAACGATATCCCCTTTGACCTTGTCTGCAATGGCCGCCAGTACCTGGGCCGTGCCGGGGGTATGGTCCATCACCCGTCCTCCGTGGTTGGAGACCACGATCCCGGCGGCACCGACATCAATCGCCTGCTTGGCCTCTTCCACGGTCATGATCCCTTTGATGATGAACGGCATTTTTGTTGCGTTCGCCAGTTCTCGCAACTGCTTCAGGTTTTTGGGCTCAACGGTCTTGCCGGGCAGTGCCCGTGAGGCACGGCCTGCCGAGTCGATATCAATGGCAAAGAATGGTGCCCCGGCAGCTTCCAGCAGACGAATCCGCTCAATGATCTCGGCCTGGGTGCGGGGCTTGATCTGACCTGCCGCCTTACCACGGTATTTTGCCACCGTTTGCAGGCGGGTCTGATAGACCGAAAGTGGGTCACCGATGCCGTCAGCGGCAAAACCGATCGTACCGGCCTGAATACAACCGGCAATGATCCCCTCAATGTAATCCTCTTCCGTGACCTTGCCCTGCAACCCCATGTTGTAGGTTACGCCGCCGGTAATGCCGGAGATGATCGGCATGGACAGTTTGACCCCGAACAGGGTCAGCGAGGTATCAGGTCTCTTGACCTCATGGAAGGTACGCATGTTCAGCTCATACTTGGCCAGCGCGGTCAGGTTGTTGCGGAAGGCCTTGCCTGAATCGATACCGCCCATACCGGGGACTTCACCGGAACAGGCCACGCCGTCACACTCCGGGCAGACCCGGCAACGGGGATACATCTTCTCACGGGCCACCTTCAAGACCTGATCCAGCTTGAGGGCGTTCTTGCCTGCTGCGGCTGCTGTTGCTCCGGTGGCGGCCTTCTTTGCCTCTTCAGCGGCATTGGCCTCCCGCGTGCCACCCACCGCCTGTACCGCCAGAACACTTGCGCCAACCACTGCTGCGGTCTTGATAAAGTCACGCCTGCTGAAACCACCTGCTGAGATGCTTTCCTGCTCGTCATGGATCTGTGACATGGCCTTGCCTCCTTTGGTGTTGATGCTGACATTGTTGAGACGGGACATCTACAGCTGAACTGATGGTGGTCCCGGATGATCTCAGCATAACGCCGCTTCAGCGCATGCAGAATCAGAACCTGCTGAGCAGCAGATGCAGGGGCTGAATGACATAAAACAGGGGCTGAATGGTTCGAGTTGTCTGGAGGCGTCCGTCAGGTCAGACCTGGGAGATAAGGTGCTTCTTGAGATCCCTGGCATGGTAGCGGCTGACCAGGATCTCGGTCCGGGCCGGATCATTCATCACCAGTTTGCAGCTGCCGCTGAACCAGGGGATGATCTCCAGTATGCAGTTGAGATTGACCAGGGAATTACGGTGGGCGCGGAAGAAGGCGTACGGTTCAAGCTGTTCCTGCAGGGCGGTGATGGTGTGGCTGGTCTGATAGACCCGCGTGGCGGTATGGATATGGGTGACCGCTTCGGTGCAACGGACAAAGACGATACTTTCCGGTGCTATCGGCAGGATCTTGCTGCCCTGGCGGGCCGCAACCCATTTGCGGTCATCATGGGACAACTCCGGCAGAGGCCTTTCAAGGCCGGACGGCGTCGGGGCCAGCTGCTTGCGTACCTTGTCAATGGTCCTGGCCAGCCGCTCCAGGGTGACCGGTTTGAGCAGATAATCAAACGCCTCAAGATTGAAGGCATCCACCGCAAACTGGCTGTAAGCGGTGGAAAAGACCACCAGCGGGCGTTCCGGCAGCTCCTGGAGGATCTGAGACAGTTCAATCCCGGTCAGTCCCGGCATCTGGATATCCAGAAACAGGAGCCGGGGCTTCAGTTGGCGCAGCAGACGCAGCCCTTCCGTTGCGGTGGCGGCCTCGCCGACAATCTCAAGCTCCGGCAGCTGCTCCAGCAGGTAGCGCAGTTCCCGCCGGGCAGGGGCCTCATCGTCGATCAGAAAGATTGTGATGTTCATGCTGCCACCGGGATGGAAAAGGAGATGGTCGTGCCGACGCCGGGGCTGCTTTCGATCCTGAGCGCCCGTTTGCGGCCATAGAGCGCCACCAGACGGGCATTGACATTTTTCAGGGCAATTCCCAGTCCCTCTTTGCCGGTGGGATGCTGCCGGGTTGTCAGCAGGCCGGACAGCTTGGCCTGATCCATGCCGACCCCGTTGTCTGCTACCCTGATATGCAGGTTCTGCTGCTCTTTACGGGCCTGAATCGTAATATCTCCTCCTTCATCCCGTGGCAGGATGCCATGGCGGATGCCATTTTCCAGCAGAGGTTGCAGGATCAAGGGTGGCACCGGGCAATCCAGGGCGGCTTCATCGATCTGATAGTGAATCCGCACCCGTTCCTCAAAACGGGCCTGCTCGATCGCCAGATAGGCCTCGCAGTGTTGCAGCTCAACCGAAAGCGGCACCTCACGCTCAGTGGTGGCGGTACTGTTGCGGAAGAATTCAGCAAGTTTTACCAGCAGGTTGGTGGCAATGGCCGGGTCGGTGCGGGTATAGCTGATGATGGTGGAGATGGCGTTGAAGAGGAAGTGGGGATTGATCTGGGCCTGCAGCGCCCGGATCTCCGCCTTGGCCAGCTGCTGCTCACGGAAGACGGTGGAGATCAGCTGGACAAAGACGGCGTTGCCAAGTCCGTTGACCAGGATCGAGGGAAAGGCCAGTACTGCAACAAGGTGGAGTGCTGAGGAGAACGGTTGAGCCAGCAGCAGGATCAGCACCATCTTCAGGATCTCATTGACGGCGCCCACCCCAAAGGCGGCAAAGATGTCGTACTCGACCCGGCGCAGGCGGGGATAAAGCCAGGCCGCCACGAGCCCTTGCAGGGCAGTGGCGATGCCGCAGGAAAGGGAGGTCAGTCCGGCGGGATCGATGGCGTAGCGGTGGATGCCCGCCACCAGTCCGGCTGCCAGGCCGACCAGCGGGCCGCCCAGGATACCGGCCAGGGCTACCGCCACCCCGCGCAGGTTGGCTATGGCACCGTGAAAGGCAAAGCCGCTGTAGGTAGCCATGATGCCGGCCCCACCAAACATAAACGCCAGCACCAGCTTATCCCTCCTGCTGGCGATGCCGGTCAGCAGACGTTTGAAGGCCTTGAAACGGATCAGGAATATGAACAGGATGGCAAACAGGCCGAGACGTTCGAACAGATCAAGAAAGAGTCCCATGGGTGCTCCTGATCTCTGGTGGGGTTTTAGGTGCTGGTTCGGCTACTGTACCAGACCGGAGCGCCCTTTGCCAGCACTACCGGGAGGGCGGGGAGAGCCGTTCAGGCCAGGCGGCTGATCGGGCGGGCTGTAAGCAGTATAGCGGCAAGACAGATGGCAGAGCCCAGGGAAAGTGCTGCGGCTGCCCCGAAGGTTCCGGCCAAAAGCCCCATCATGGCGTGACCAAGGGGGGCCATACCGGCCAGCGTCAGGGTGTAGAGTCCCATTATCCGGCCGCGCAGGGTAACCGGACAGCGGTGCTGGAGCAGACAGTTGGCCAGTGCCAGCAGACTGACAATACCAACCCCGCTGAACAGCAGGGCCAGCAATGAGGTATAGTACTGATTGGAACGGGCAAACAGCAACAGACAGATCCCGAACAGCAGACCGGATGCCACCACCAGCCGCCCTTTGCAGCGCGGCTCGCGTCGCAGGGTCAGCCACAGGGCTGCGGCCAGCGCGCCGATGCCTGAAGAAGCAGCCAGCATCCCCAGCCCCTGGGGGCCGACATGCAGGATGCCGTCGGCAAACAGCGGCAAGAGCGGTACAAACGGGATGCCGAACAGGCTGATGACAGCGATCAGCAGCAGCAGTTGGGCGCTCTCCTTCTCTGCTGCCACAAAGCGCAAGCCTTCCTGCAGGTCTGCCAGCAGGCTGGTGGAGGGCTTTGCAGAGGGGTGCGGCAGGCTACCGGATTGCTGACCCATGGCCATCAGGCTGGCGCTGCCGATCAGGAAACTGGCGGCATTCAGGTAGAAACAGCTGGCAGTACCCCAGGCGGCAATGATGCCACCTGCCAGCAACGGCCCCACGATCCGGGTCGCGTTAAAAACAACTGCATTCAGTGAAAGTGCCCCCAGCAGCTGTTCCGTCGGAACCAGCTGACCCCAGAAGACCTGGCGGGCCGGCAGATCAAAGGCGTTGATTACCCCCAACAGCAATGCCAGGCCCACGATCTGGCCGGGTGTGACCTGACCGCTCAGGGTTAAAACCCCCAATAATACTGACGGGATCAGGGACAGGAGCTGGGTGGTGATCAGCAGCCTGCGGCGGTCATAGCGGTCGGCAAGCGCTCCCCCCACCAGGGACAGCAGGGAAACCGGTGCGGTCAGTGCTATGGCGGTCAGGGCCAGCCAGAAGGGGGAGCCGGTCAGTTGATAAACCAGCCAGCCCTGGGCCACCGACTGCATCCAGGTGCCGGACAGGGATATCAACTGTCCCCCCAGATAGAGGCGTACATTGCGGTCGGCAAGCAGGGCATAACAGGCTGTCCGGTCCATTGGAAACGCTCCCGGTGATGATAACAGCGGGGCGAGAGACCCGCCCCGCTGTTACGGGTGTGGACTACTTTGCTGCTGGTTTTGCCAGCTTGGCGGCGTTGGCTCCGGCAATCCGGCCAAAGGTGATGGTCTCGGAGATGGAGTTACCACCCAGACGATTGGCGCCATGCACCCCACCGGTCACTTCACCGGCAGCATAGAAACCGGCAATCGGTTTGCCGTCCTTGGCGATTACCTGGGTGTCGGTATTGATCTTCAGGCCGCCCATGGTGTAATGCACGCCCGGTTTGATCTCAATGGCGTAGTACTTGGCGGTCCGCAGGGCACGGGGCAGGTCAGGCCGCTTGAACTCAGCATCAGTCTTGGCGTCTACCGCCTTGTTGTAGGTCTCGATTGAGGCCTCAAGGGTATCGGCAGGCATCTTCAGAGCTGCTGCCAGCTCCTTGATGGTGGCCCCTTCCTTGACCAGCTCAAGATGGAAGTAACCGTCAATCTGCTTCAGACTCTTGCGGATTGCTTCATCAAAGATCAGGTAGGCTGATTTACCGGTCTGGTGCAGGATCGCCTCAGAGGCCTTGTCGCGGGTGGTCAGTTCGTTCACAAAGCGCTTACCCTCATGGTTGATCAGGATGGCGCCGTTACCGCGCACCGCCTCGGTAATCAGGATCCGGCTGCCGGCTGCCACGGTGGGATGAATCTGGATCTCTTTCATATCCTTCAGCTCACCGCCAGCCTTGGCTCCCAGTTCAAGTCCGTCACCAGTGGCGCCGGGCTGATTGGAGGTGGTCATCCCCTTGAATTCAGGACGATAGAAGGCAACTTTTTCAGGATTGGCAGAGAAACCTCCGGCAGTCAGCACCACTGCCTTGGCCTTAATGGTGTAGGTTCCACTATGTTTGCCTTCCACGAGAACACCGGTTACCCGGCCTTGCTTGTCTTCAACGATTTTGACCACCTTGCTGTTGACCCGGACATCGATCTTGCGATCAGCAGCGTTCTTGCGTAGCACATTGGCAATATGGGCACCCACGGCATGACCGCCGGTGGGACGATGGGTCCGGTAAACGCTGGCACCAGCCATCCGGCCCACATCGCTGATATCAGCACCGATGGAGGTCAGCCAGTCAACCGAGCCGGACGAGTTCTGAGCCAGAATCCTGACCAGCGCAGGGTCATTGGTGTTTTTTCCACCCTTCATGGTGTCCTGATACATCAGCTCGACTGAATCCTTGATCCCCTTGGCCTTCTGAAATTTGGTATCGGCGGCGTTCATACCACCTGCGGCCAGCATGCTGTTGCCGCCGGTAATTGGCTGTTTTTCCAGCAGAATTACCTTGGCGCCAGCATCGTGGGCCGTAATGGCTGCCGTCATGCCGGAGGCTCCGGCCCCGATCACCACCACATCAGTGGTTTCAACCTTTTTGGCAGACTTCTTCAACTTCATCGGCACTACTACAGCTGCACCGCCTGGAATCGGCATGTCGTAGGTGTGACATTTCAGGCAGTAGGCCTGCGAACGGCTGTGTCCGCTGTGGCAGGTGGTACAGTTGACCTGACCCAGATGAGCTTTGTGGGGGTTGATGGGCCCCTTGGCCTTGGCCCCCACGGCATCAAGGTTACCGTGGCAACCGATACAGCTCTGGTTGACCGCCTTTTCACTGTCATCAACCGTAATCTTCTTGGCTGTGCCGTGACAGTCAGCACAGCCGATCTGCCTGGCCTTGTGCAGCTCGGCCAGCGTTGCTCCTTTGGTGGCTGCCTGGAGTGATCCGGTGGGCAACAGCAGGGCCATTACGCCCAACAACATGATCATTCGACTAAACATCTGTTTCATACTTTGCTCCTTTCATTTCCTGATGGTACTAAGGCGGCCCGCCGGAAAACCGGCGGTGCCGCAGGATGGTCTCATTATGTATCAGCGTATAACTGTTTTGATAGTTGTCAACTGCTCAAAGCCTTAGAAAATAAAACGTGAGATCATGTAGGCCACCACGGTTGAACTACTGACTCCGATCAGCCCTGGAACCATGAAGCTGTGGTTTAACAGGTACTTGCCGATGCGGGTGGTGCCGGTACGGTCCATATTGATGGCTGCCAGGTCACTGGGATAGAAGGCAAAGAAGAAGTAGGCGTAACTGGCTGGCATCAGACCAAGCAGCAGGGGAATCGGCAGACCCAGGGCCAGACCCAGTGGCAGGGTAATAGCCAGTGTGGCGGCCTGACTCTTCACAAAGGCGGAGATACAGAAGGTGGCGATGGCAAAGGTCCAGGGGGCCATTTTGACCATGATACCGATGTTATCAACCAGAAACTTTTTGTTGGCGGAGATAAAGGTGTCGCTCATCCAGGCGATACCGAAGATGGAGACCACAGCGATCATACCGGCGGTAAAGACGCTGGAGTGGGCAATATCTTTAGCCTTGACATTACCTGCAAACATGATGAAGGCGCCAAAGGCAAGCATCACAAACTGCACTACGGTGGTCATGGCAACCGGCTTACCATTGTGCCCCAGCGGCAGCAGTTCAGGAAAACTGGCCAGGAAGATGATGGAGCCAACACCGGCAAAGAAGAGTACAACAGAGAACTTGGCGGTTGTGGAGATCTTCTGATCAAGGGTAGTCACGCTGGCATTCAGGCTGTTACGGAACTCCGGGTCTTCCAGACGAGCCTGAAATTCAGTGTCCTTGTCCAGATCCTTGCCACGGTTAAAGCTCCAGGCAGCGGCAGCCAGTACGCCGATTACACCGGCAGGCATGGTAACCATGATGATGTCGATCAACGTTACCGGATACCCGGCCTTGGCAGCAAAGCCGAGAAAGAAGGTTACGGCAGCGGCCACCGGGCTGGCGGTAATCCCCATCTGAGAGGCGACACTGGAGATGGCCATCGGACGTTCAGGGCGGATACTGGTCTTGAGTGCCACGTCGGAGATAACCGGCAGCAGGGCGTAGACCGCATGACCGGTGCCGCAGCAGACCGTCAGAAAGAAAGTAGAGAGCGGGGCCAGGATGGTGACATACTTGGGCTGCGAACGGAGCATCCGTTCAGTCAACTGCACCAGATAATCAAGTCCACCTGCCACCTGCAGGGTGGCAGAAGCGGTGACCACCGCCAGGATGATCAACATCACGGCGATGGGTGGCTCGGACGGAGCGCTGCGAAATCCCAGCGTTAGTAACGCAACCCCCAGGCCGCCGATCAGACCAAGGGCAACCCCACCTCTGCGGATACCGATCAAAACTGCCCCAAGTACCAGTACAAATTGGATCCAGAACATTAACATGGTACACCTCCTGTAGATGACGTTCGTCATGGGTTATGAAAAAACTCTTGCCATGACAGGAGCATCATCGGTGCCAACGCCGAATTGGTTCTGCAACATGCTGATATTGCATAACAATAGTCTGCTAATGCAGCGCTTTAATGAGGTTGGGGGGTATAACCGTAGTTATGGCGGGAAGCGGCCTGATGCTGCTTGTTTATGTAATATCAAGTAGATAGCCTGTGATGACGGACGTTATAGCCATAACCATGGTTATAGCAGGAAGGATAAGCTAAGGGTTCAGGCGAAAAATATCCCGTAATCTTTCAGGTTTGTCTCAGAGAATAGCGAGGAAGACGGCGGTAGTCAGCAGCAGCAGCAGGCGGTGCCCCAGCAGGCCGGGCCCGCTCAGGCTGTGCTGACGTTGCAGGCTGGCCAGGGCAACCAGCGAGAAGGCCATCCCGGCGAGGATACCGGGGTAGATCAGCAGACGCAGGGTGCCCAGTTCCGGGGTGAGACGGGCCGGATCGGTCAGCTGAATCAGGCCGAAGGCGGTCAAGAGCAGCGGTATCAGCTGCGCCCCTCCTTCAACCAGGGCGCGGAAGTAGATCATGAACAGGCCGGTGATCGCCAGCGGCAGGTAGGCCAGACCATAGACCGTAAAGGCCTGTCGCCAACGCAGCGCGGGTGTCGCCCCTGAACAGGCCATCGCCACCAGGCAATACAGCAGCACCATCCCCACGGCCAGGGCAGATTCAGGTCCGCTCCAGACGGTGGTAGGAAAGACCTCCTTGGCCCGCCCCATCAGCAGAGGAGTCCCTTTGGCCGCAGCAATCACCCCGCAGAGTGCCACGCTGAACAACGCCTCATAAAAACCGTGACGGGAGCGGTTGAGCAGGCCCCAGGCCGGATTGCGCAGGTCGAGCTGCATGGAGTGGTGCGGGCAGCTGCGTACACAGTTGAGGCAGAGTACGCAATGGTCGGAGTTGTCGATGCCGGTGGGGTGCAATCCCATCGGGCAGCCCCGTTCCTTGACGCAGTCGTCCACCCGGCAGCGGCTGACACAGACCGTACGGTTGCTGTGCATCTCAATCAGTGAAATCCGTGACACCAGACTGACGATTCGGCCCAGCGGACAGAGAAACTTGCACCATCCCCGTCGTCCGATGATCAGGTCGGCCATGACCGTAGCTGCCAGCAGTCCGGCCAGCAGGATACCGGTGGCCAGGGCATGGGAAAACATGCCGGTGGCCTGCTCCACCAGCAGTATCATGATCATCCCGGCCAGACTGATCGCCGCGCCCCACTGCTTCAGCCACTGCATCGGTTCATGGGTAACCCGTGTCTTTACGCCGACAAACTCGCCGATCGCCTCCAGTGGACAGTAGCTGCACCACCCCCGCGCCACCAGAAAGGCGGTGGCCAGCAGGGCCGGCCACCAGAGGGTCCAGACCGCCAGATTAGCGGCATTGCCGGTACGGGGACCGGCCAGGGTGTAACCCATCACCAGCAGAAACAGCGGCACGGTCGTCCAGCGCAGCAGCCGGGGGAAATCAGGGCGGCGGGCCAGCCGTTCCACCGACGGCAGCGAGAGCAGGTTGAAGCGGCCGCCGAACGACTGCCCTTGCAGAAAGATATGTTCCGCCTGGATCTCGTCAGCGTTTGTGACAACCACGGCGCGGCTCATGACCTGGTACAGCTCACTGCCGTTAAGCGGCCAATCGTGGTCCACCAGGCGGTTCAGGGCATCCTGGGAGATCCGCTGCACCTGCTTGTGGTGCTTGGCGTTGAGGCTGGACAGCAGGCTGCGGGCGATCAGCGGAATATCCTGCTTGCGCTCACGCAGCGGCGCCATCTCCAGATGTTCCATTGCCAACCGGCGGTACAGCCCGCCATGGAAGCTACCGACAGCAGCCTGTTCAACCAGCGGCTCGCTGCTGGTGGCGATGATCCGCACCTCGGCGTTGCGCAGACGCTGCTCGCCACGCCGCTTGAACTGGCCGCTTGCCAGGCACTGTGCCAGCAGCTCCTGCACCGCCGGGGTCAGGCAGTCCACGTTACGCAGGATCAGATCTCCCCCTGCGGCCAGCTCCAGCATGCCGCGCCGTATCCGCCGGGCATAGACCGCTCCGTCCGGGACATGGCCGAACAGGGCCGCTTCCTGCGCAATTTCAAGTAACAGGGCATCCTTGACCGCAATGGCACCGCGCTGCTCGCTGCCGATCACCGGCGGCGGTGTGGCGCAATCGAGAAACAGCACCGGACAGGAGGCATCGGCATGGAAGTGGATCAGGCGTGCTGCCAGATCCTTCCAGGTGCCCGGCTCACCGGTAATCAGGACATGGTTGCGTTGACGTCCCAGCTGTTCAAGCCGCGCGTTGAGGGCTCGCACATTGGAGGAGTTGCCGGGAAAGGCGCCGAACTCGGGCAGCAGTTGCCAGCCGATGACATTGGTGATCGCATCGCGGTGCTCCAGCTCCTCACGCTGATGGCGCTGTGCCCAGCTGCCCAGCTGATAGGCCAGAATGCGGCAGAGATTGGCGTAGATCTGCGGGGTTTCATGGAGCAGCTCTTCAAAATCGCTGCGGCTCAGGCTGACGGCCCGTACCTCGCTGATGGCTCGCACATCGGCGGTGCGGGCCTCGCCGGTCAGGATCGCCCGCTCACCGATGATCTCACCGCGCCCCAGCTCCGTTACATTAAAGATCTGGCCGTTGCCGTCCTGCAGTTCGACCCGAACCCGCCCCTCCAGGATCAGGTACAGCTCTTCCGGCGGTGCTTTTCTGGACAAAATGACCATGCCGGACAAAAAGACACATTCCTGCAGCCGCTGGCTGATCCGCTCCAGCTGGTGGGGTGACAACCCGGCAAAGATCCGGACTGCGGCAAGATCCTCATAACATGCCGACATAAAACGATAGTTCCCTCGGGGTGCGAAAGGATGTGCTAAGTGACGCCGCCGACGCTGGACAGGCGGATAGCGGCTGTAGTCTGGTGTAGCAAGGAGGGGGCCATGATGGCGGTGTGGCGCGTATACAGCGCGTTGTCCCGCAGCGGCGGTGCGCCAAACATGCGGCTGTACTCACGGTTGAACTGAGAAGGGCTTTCGTAGCCCACCAGAAAAGCGGCATTGGCGACATCCATCCGCTCTGCCAGCATCAGACGCCTTGCCTCCTGCAGCCGCAGCTGCTTCTGATACAGAGATCACAGAGGAAAAACAGGAAGATACAACAAACTGCCTGATTCCCTTTGGGTGAGAGGTATAATACAGATTTTTCTTGTAGTTCTCTGTGTTTCTCTGGTACGCCAGGCGAAGTCTGGCTGATCTATCTGACTGAAAAGTGTCAGACATATAAATTGCTCGTTCAATATGTAGTCGCGGTCTGTCACGGGAGGGTAACCGAGCGTGGGGAGTAAGACCGGTTCT
>Ga0209373_10001483_pt1 | contig 27169 bp, 36 predicted proteins | sample Higcelweek5metaG_FD_187173 | JGI IMG/M metagenome (GOLD analysis project Ga0209373, IMG submission 187173) | Freshwater pond sediment microbial communities from the University of Edinburgh, under environmental carbon perturbations - High... | ecosystem: Environmental > Aquatic > Freshwater >... | reverse complement strand
CTCATTCTATTTCCTCCTTTGTAATTGTTACCAAATGTAAGCTAATACTTCTCCACCAAGATTTTGTTTTCTAGCTTCTTTATCAACCATTAAACCTTTTGATGTAGATATTATTGCTATTCCTAAACCATTTAATACTGTAGGTACTTCTTCTTTTTTAGCATATACACGTAATCCAGGTTTAGATATTCTCTTTAATCCTGATATTACTCTTTCTTTTTTAGCGCCATATTTCAATTCTACTAACATAAAACTACCAGTATCTTTTTTAATTATTTTATATCCATGGATATAACCCTCATTTTTTAAAATATCTGCTATTTGTGTTTTTAGATTTGAAGTAGGTACTTCAACTTCATTATATTTCATTTGATTTGCATTACGAATTCTCGTAAGCATATCTGCAATTGGGTCAGTTACTATCATTTAATTTCCTCCTCCCAAATATTTTACCAACTTGATTTTGTCATTCCTGGTATTTTTCCAGTTAATGCTAATTCTCTAAAACAAATACGGCATATACCATATTTCTTTAATACAGCATGTGGTCTTCCACATATCTTGCAACGAGTATATTCACGTACCTTAAATTTTTGAGGTCTACTTGACTTTATAATCATACTTTTCTTTGCCATATATTTCCTCCACTACTTTCTAAATGGTATTCCAAGACCACTTAATAAATCATAAGCTTCTTCATTAGTATCTGCTGTTGTAACAAATACGATGTCCATACCACGAACTTTAACTACTGTATCGAATTCTATTTCTGGGAATATTAATTGTTCTTTTATTCCTAAAGTATAGTTTCCTCTACCATCAAATGCTCTTGATGATACTCCTCTAAAATCTTTAACACGTGGTAAGCTTACTCTTATAAGTTTTTCTAAAAACATATACATATTCTCTCCACGTAAAGTAACTTTACATCCTATAGGTACACCTTTTCTTATACTAAATCCAGCTATTGATTTCTTTGCAGTAGTTATTACTGGTTTAGCACCAGTTATTAACTCAAGATCTTTTACAGAAGCTTGAAGAATTTTTTCATCTTTTGCTCCTTCACCTACACCAATATTAATTACTATTTTTTCTATTTTAGGTACTGCCATCAATGATGTATATTTATATTTTTCTTTTAAACTAGGAACTAATTCCTTAAAATATTTTTCCTTTAGGCGGTTCATAGATACCCTCCTTTCAATTAATCATTCTTCTTATTAGATTTTTTTGTTTTTGTTTCTTTTTTTACTTCTTTAGTTTCAGCTTTCTTTGCTTCTAAAGGTTTTACATTAGAAATATGTATAGGTGCTTCTTTTTCAATTATTCCACCTGTTTGATTTGCATTAGATGGTTTTTGATGTCTTTTAACAACATTTATTCCTTCTACTACAACTCTATCTACACTTCTTAGTACTTCTAGTACTTTTCCTTCTTTACCTTTATCTTTTCCAGTAAGAACGCTTACTCTATCGCCTTTTTTTAAATTCATAATTATCTCCCTCCGTTATAGAACCTCTGGTGCTAATGATATTATCTTCATGTAATCTTTTTCACGAAGTTCACGAGCAACAGGTCCCAATACACGTGTACCTACAGGTGTCTTATCATCTTTGATTAAAACACATGCATTATCATCGAATTTAATGTATGAACCATCATCACGTCTTACACCAAATTTACTTCTAACTATTACAGCTTTTACAACTTTTCCTTCTTTAACTGTACCATTTGGAGTTGCTTTTTTGACTGTGCCAACAACAACATCTCCAATATTACCAGTTTTTACTCTACTTCCACCAAGAACTCTTATTACTAAAAGTTCGCGTGCTCCTGAATTATCAGCTACTTTTAAGCGACTTTCTTGTTGAACCATAATATTCTTCCTCCTTTTTTAATTGGACTATAAAATTACTGCTTCTTCTATAATTTCAACCAATTTAAACTTCTTAGTTTTTGATATTGGTCTAGTTTCAATTATACGAACTTTATCGCCAATTTTAGCTTTGTTATTTTCATCATGTGCAGCATATTTCTTAGAGCTTTTTACTCTTTTTCCATATAATGGATGTTTTTTATATGTTTCTACTAATATTGTAATAGTCTTATCGTTTTTTGAACTAACTACTTTTCCAACTAGTTCTTGTTTTCTTACTTCTTTCATATTTTCCTCCATTACTTTTTAAGCTCTCTTTCTCTAATAATAGTTTTTATTCTAGCAACATCTTTTCTTAGTTCACCAATTTTAGATGGTTTTTCTAAGTTTCCTGTTGCTTGGCTAAAACGCAAATTGAATAGTTCTACTTTATTTGATTCTATTTTTTTTATTAATTCTTCAGTGGATAAGTTTCTTAATTCTTTTGCTTCCATTATTCTTCACCACTTTCTTTTGTTACAAACTTACATTTTATAGGTAATTTATGCATTGCAAGTCTTAATGCTTCTCTTGCAACTTCTTCTGTTACACCTTCTACTTCAAACATTATTTTTCCTGTTTTTACTACTGCTACCCAGCTTTCAGGTGCTCCTTTACCTTTACCTTGACGAGTTTCTAGTGGTTTCTTAGTTAATGATAAGTGTGGGAATATATTAATATATACTTTACCTCCACGTTTCATATATCTAGTCATTGCAACACGAGCTGCTTCGATTTGTTGTTCAGTAATCCAAGCACCAGCCATTGCCATTAAACCATAATCTCCAAAATGTAATTCTCTATTTCCTCTTGCTATTCCATCATATCTAAGTCTATGAGGTCTACGGAATTTAGTTCTTTTTGGTATTAATGCCATTTTCATTACCTCCCTTAGATTTTTTTTGAGGAAGTATTACTCCTTTGTATATCCATACTTTTACACCAATTTTTCCAAATGTTGTGTTTGCTTCACTTGTTGCATAATCAATATCTGCTCTTAATGTATGTAATGGTGTAGTTCCTTCAGAATACCCCTCACTACGTGCGATTTCTGCTCCACCAAGTCTTCCAGATACCTTAGTTTTAATTCCTAATGCTCCTGCTTTCATAGCATTTCTTATTGCACGTTTTTGTGCTATACGAAATGATACTCTATTTTCAATTTGGTGAGCAATACTATCTGCAACTATTTTTGCACTTAAGTCAGGATTTTTTATCTCCATGATAGATATTTGAATATTTTCATCAGTTATTTTAGAAATTTCTTTCTTTAATACTTCGATTTCTTCTCCACCATGTCCAATTATGACACCTGGCTTTGCTGTATAAATAGTTACATCTGTTCTTTTAGAATTTCTTTCTATTAAAACATTTGCTACTGCAGCATCTTTTAATTTCTTTTCTAAATATTCACGAATCTTATAATCTCTTATTAAAAATAATGAGAAATCTTTTTTTGATGCATACCATCTAGAATTCCAGTCTTTATTTATACCAGTTCTAAAACCAATTGGATTTACTTTTTGTCCCATGACTTCTCCTCCTTATTTTTCACTTACAATAACAGTTATATGACTTGTTCTTCTATCACTTCTACCTGTATGACCTCTTGAGTCCATTATTACTCTCTTCATTACAGGTCCTTCGTTTACGTATGCTTTTGAAACATATAACTTTTCTCTTTGTAATTTATTATTATTTTCTGCATTTGCCATAGCTGACTTTAATACTTTTTCTATTTCTCTTGCTGCTTTCTTATTCATGTTCTTTAGAATAGACATAGCTTGATCCGCATTTTTTCCACGAATTAAATCTATTATTAATCTAGTCTTATCCGCAGATATTCTTATGTTCTTAGCTATTGCTTTTGTTTCCATACTATTCCTCCTAATTACTTCTCAACTTTATTTGCGCCGTGTCCACCAAACTTACGAGTTAATGAAAATTCGCCTAGCTTGTGTCCAACCATATCATCTGTTACATACACTGGAATAAATTCTTTTCCATTATGTACTGCAAATGTATGACCGATAAAATCAGGATATATTGTTGAACGGCGAGACCAAGTTTTTACTACTTCTTTTTTTCCAGACTCATTTAATTTTTTTACTTTATTTAATAATCTATCAAATACGTATGGTCCTTTTTTAATACTTCTTGCCATATTTCCTCCTATTTATCGTTACAACGTTTTATAATAAATTTAGTTGAATTCTTTCTAAGTTTACGAGTCTTTTTACCAAGTGCTGGTTTACCCCATGGAGTCATTGGTTGTTTTCTTCCTACTGGAGCTCTACCTTCACCACCACCATGTGGATGGTCATTTGGATTCATTACTGATCCACGAACAGTTGGTCTTATTCCCATGTGACGTGTACGTCCAGCTTTTCCTATTTTAACTAGTTCTTTATCTAGATTTCCAACTTCACCAATTGTAGCTTTACAAGTTCCTAATATTTTTCTTGTTTCGCCACTTTTTAATCTTATTAATACATAATTTCCTTCTCTACCAAGTATTTGTGCACTTGATCCAGCACTACGTGCTAATTGTCCACCTTTTCCCGGTCTCATTTCTATATTATGTATAACAGTACCCATAGGTATATTCATTATTGGTAATGCATTTCCTGTTTTTATATCTGCATTATCACCACTTACTATTACATCTCCAACTGATAATCCATTTGGAGCTATAATATATTTCTTTTCACCATCTTTATAACTAACTAAAGCAATATTTGCTGTTCTATTTGGATCGTATTCAATTGCACTTACAGTTGCAGGAACGTCTAATTTATTTCTTTTGAAATCAATTATTCTGTATTTTCTTTTTTCCCCGCCACCTTTATGTCTTACTGTAATTTTTCCTTGATTATTACGTCCACTATGTTTTTTTAAATTAACTACTAGACTTTTTTCTGGAGTTCCTTTAGTAATTTCTGAATTAACTAATGCACTCATCTTTCTTCTTGAACTAGTAGTAGGTTTATAATTTTTTATAGGCATATCTTATTCCTCCTTATAGCTCAATCTTATTACCAGTAGCTAGAGTAACGATTGCTTTCTTATATTTATTTGTCATACCTGAATGACGTCCAACTCTTTTTTTCTTTGGATGTACAGTCACAGTATTAACAGTATCTACTTTAACATTAAATATTTTTTGAATTGCTTCTTTTATATTAGTTTTATTAGCACTAACAGCTACTTTAAATACATATTTTCTCTCGTTTGCTGCTATTGCTGAACTTTTTTCAGTTATAATTGGTGCTATTATAATATCTCTATAATTTGTTAACATTAAGAAAGCACCTCCTCAATTGATTTTACTGCATCTTCTGTTATTACTACATTCTTATATGTCATAGTATCTATAACATTTATTTCTGATGGCATAATTACTTTTAATCCCTTAATATTACGAGATGCAAGTATTACTTCATCGGATAAATCTGTTGTAACAAGTAATGTTGATTTATTTAGTTTTAAATTCTTCATTATAGTTAACATTTCTTTAGTTTTTGGATTATCTAGTTTTAATAAATCTAATACTAATAATTCGCTATCTAATACTTTGTAAGATAATGCTGATTTTAAAGCTAATCTTCTTTCTTTCTTGTTCATCTTTAATTTATAATTTCTTTCAGTTGTTGGTCCGAATACTATTCCACCATGTCTCCATTGAGGACTTCTGATAGATCCTTGACGGGCATTACCAGTTCCTTTTTGTTTCCATGGTTTTCTTCCACCACCACTAACCTCTGCGCGTGTTTTAACACTATGAGTACCTTGTCTAGATGCAGCATTAGCTAATACTACAGCATCATATAAAACTACATCGTTTGGTTCGATACCCCATATGTCATCATTTAATTTTATATCTTTAACTTTTTCACCATTTATATTTAAAACTGCTATTTTAGGCATATTTATTCCTCCCTTCCTTAAAGTAACTATTCTGTTACTTCTTGGTTTGATTCTTCTATATTTTCTTCTATTACTTCTTCAACAACTTCAGGATTTACTTCTTCAACTGTATCAACAACTTCAGAAATAACTTCTTCTGCGTTTTCAACAATTTCTTCATTAATTTCTTCTAATATTTTTTCATCGTAAGAAACTAATTCTTTTTCTTTATTTTTTAATCCTGGATGTTTAACTGAAGATCTAATTATAATAAAAGAATTCTTTGGACCCGGAACGTTACCTCTTATTAAAATAACATTATTTTCTAAATCAGTTGCAACAACTTCAAGATTTTGAATTGTTACAATTTCATTTCCCATATGTCCTGGTAAATGTTTACCTTTAAATACACGCTTTGGTAAACGTGTTCCTAATGAACCTACTCCTCTATGATATTGAGAACCATGTCCCATTGGACCACGTGTTTGATTATAACGTTTGATAACGCCTTGGAACCCTTTACCTTTACTAGTTCCTGTAACATCAACTACTTCACCATTTTCAAAGAAATCACATTTAATTTCTTGTCCTAGTTCATAGTTTCTTGCTTCTACACCTCTGATTTCTTTTAAGAAGCGCTTAGGTGCAGTATTTGCTTTTTTAGCATGTCCCATTTCTGGTTTGTTGCTAAGTTTTTCTCTCTTTGTTGAGAAACCAAGTTGAATTGCATCGTAACCATCTTTTTCTTTTGTTTTAACTTGCATAACCACATTTGGTTCTACAGAAACAACAGTTACTGGTATTAATTTACCATTAGTTGCAAATACTTGAGTCATCCCAATCTTTTTACCTAAGATTCCTTTCATAATATCCTCCTATTGAATTTTTTACTTAATTTCTATATCAACACCACTAGGTAAGTCGATTCTTGTTAAAGTTTCAACAGTCTCCTTAGTTGGGTTATTGATATCAATCAATCTTTTGTGAGTACGAGTTTCAAATTGTTCACGTGAATCTTTATACTTGTGAACAGCTCTTAAAACTGTAATCTTTTCGATTTCGGTAGGCAATGGAATTGGTCCACTTATCTCCCCACCAGTCTTTTTAACTGCTTCAACAATTCTTCCAGCTGCTTGATCTAAGATTCTGTGATCATATGCTTTTAATCTGATACGTATTCTGTTTGACATCTAAAAATCCTCCCTTCGCTTATATCTTGTATAAACTTGCTCCGAGCAAATTACCTGATTACGCCTTATAAGTTATTTACAACTTAACCTGGTGTATCAGCAACTTTGCACATCTAAGCCACAACACACTAAAACATTATATCAAAGAGTTATTTAAATTGCAACAACAAAATATAAAAAAACGCTTTATTTGCCCAAAGCGCTTCTTTTTTCTTTTTTTAGGATAAAAATTAACTTTTAATTGCGCTATAAGGTAGCCTCTTTACGCGATAATTTGAATTGTCTTTTTTTAATCCTATATAACTATTTATAATTTCATTATTATCAAAGTATTCTTTCCAATCGTAAAACCAATCAACATATTCTTTTGTGTGTACTATTTCACTTGGATTATTTCTATTAATAGGATATGACATTTCTCCTATAAATCTATTTGTTTCTAAGATAGCCATTTCATAATATTTATTTATATCTGCTTTATTATATTTTCTATCTTTCCAAGTTTTATCATTAACACATAAATTATATCTAGCTAACACATCTATTATAAGATATAAATCTGCTTCATCACAGGTTTTTACTTTTTCTTCAAAATTAATAAATGGTGGGGTTCCAAATAAAATTGGATTAAAAGTATTTAGTCCCCATGTCTTTATTAAAAATTCACCGTTTGGATACACAATAACCTTTCCGGTTTTTTCTGCTGAACTTCTTATATTAGATTCAATTACATGAGGCGGTTGATTTACAGACCATTCAATTGTAGGATTTACAGTTATTCTTCCATTTTCTTTTGTATATATGTCACAAAAGCAAATAGGTTTAAAACCCAACGTAGAAGATATGATTCCTGACAATTCTTCTATTTCCCTTCTGCTTACTCTTTTCTTTGCCTTTAAGATGTAAGAATTATCTTCACAATAAAAACTGTATGAGTTTCCCATGTAATGAATATCTACATTGTTTTTGAAATTCTTAATGCTTTTTTTTACTCTTTGTTCTTCATAGCTTGGAAATATAATGCAAAAAGCTTTTAATAATTGCCCCATAAGTCCCCCTAATTAAATTATTAAGTTTTCCCCAGTCATTTCAATTGGCTTTTCTATATTAATTAATTCTAATAATGTTGGTGCTACATCACCAAGTTTACCATCTTTAACTTTAAACTTATTATCACATATTATAAACGGTACTTTATTGGTAGTGTGCGATGTAACAGGATTGTTATTATCATCTAACACTAATTCACAATTACCATGATCTGCAGTTACTATCATCAATCTGTTTGTTTCTTGACACTTCTTATATAATCTTCCAAGATTATTATCCATTACTTCTATTGATTTAATAGCTGCTTCTAATATTCCCGTGTGACCTACCATGTCACCGTTCGCATAGTTTAATATTATTACATCATAGTTATCCATTACTTCTAATAGTTTATCGGTTAGTTCACTACAACTCATTTCTGGTTTTAAATCATATGTTGCTACTTTTGGGCTTGGTATTAATATTCTATCGCAATTCTTTATTTCTTTTTCTTCGCCGCCATCAAAGAAATAAGTTACGTGTGCATATTTTTCTGTCTCAGCTATTCTTAATTGAGTTAATCCTTTATTAGATATATATTCACCAAAAGTGTTTTTTAATTCTTCTAGATGAAAGGCGTGTTTTCCAATAATGTCTTCTGATGCCGGCATCATTGTTACTAATTTAATATTATCTAATTGTTTTCTTTCAAACTTATCAAATGTAGGATTTGTTATTGCATACAATAACTCTCTTGTTCTATCCCCTCTATAATTAACCCATATTATCCCATCATTATCATCTATTGTTTGTCCTGATATAATTCCTGGTATTATAAATTCATCTGTTATATCTTTATTATAATTCGAGTCAATTAATTCTTTTGAAGTAGTAAATTTTTCCCCAACTCCGTTTACTATTGCATCATAGCCTTTTTTTATTCTATCAAAGTTATTATCTCTATCCATGGAATAATATCTTCCGGATATAGTAGATATTGTTCCAAGTCCTATTTCTTTTATTTTTTCTTCTAACTTAAATATATAGTCATACGTACATTTTGGAGGAGTATCTCTTCCATCTGTTATTATATGAAAACAAAGATTATTAATATTATTATCTTTTGCCATCTTTAATACGGCATAAAAATGTCCCATTAAAGAATGTACTCCACTATCACTTAATAACCCCATTACATGTAACTTACTATTATTATTATTTACATGATTTATTATTTCTAATAACTCTTCGTTTTTAAAGAATTTTCCATCACTTATATATTCATTTATTAATTGTGAAGGTTGATAAACTACTCTTCCCGCACCAATATTTAAATGACCAACTTCACTATTACCCATTTGCCCATCTAATAGACCTACATAGGTTCCTGAAGCTTCTAATTCACTATGACTATATGTATTCCAAAGATTATCAAAATTTGGCTTCTTTGCTTGTTTAAAAGCATTACCATGAATTTCTTCTCTTATCCCTACTCCATCAAGTATTGCTAATATTATTTTGTTCATACTATCACCTAAGAATAGTATACACTATTTTATTAAAAAATAGTATTAGTAATGTTTGTATTTTAATCTTAATTTCTCTGCTATTGTTGATATAAAACTCGAATTGGTTGGCTTAGATTTATCTATATCTATAGTATGTCCAAATATTTCATGTATAGTATCAATATTTCCTCTTCTAAAACTAATTTCTATTGCATGTCTAATTGCTCCTTCAACTCTTGAAGTTGTTGTACTATATTTATTTGCAATATATGGATATAAATCTTTAGTCACTTTATTCATAATATTAGGGTTGTTATAAATTTCTAATATGCTTTCTTTTATATATTCATATCCTTTTATATTAGATGGTATTCCTAATTCATGCAATATGGTTATTAACGATTTATTAAAATTCATATTTTTATTTTTATTATCTAAAGTTAAAATAATATTTTCTAAATCTTCTATATCATATGGTTTGATCAAAATATAATCTATTTGATAGTTTGATATCATAGAAATTACATTATCATTATTAAATGAAGTGGATACTATTATTCGTTTATTTATATTTAATTCTTTAATCTTTGATAATACATATAATCCATCTTTATTCGGCATGACTAAGTCTAAAATAATACAATCATAATCATTAATATTATCTCTTGCTAATTTTATTCCATCCTGGCCATTATATGCTTTTAATGCTACTTTTATATTATTACTTTTTATAAAGTGTTTTTCTATAATATCAACTAGTTCCTTATTATCATCTATTATTAATAATCTCATTTTCTCTCCTTAATAAAAAAAATGTAGGGTTACTACATTTAAAAGATACTATGCTATTGGCTGAATCAGATTACTTTGTGGGTTATCATTAATTAACAAATTAGGTAATCCCTCATTTACCGGTAAGCTATGAGGTGCACTTCCATTCCTTTTGACTAATACTTTACCATTTTGACTTCCATCGGCGACATTAAATATTTCTTCATTTAATTCGGAACTAAGTTGTTCAAATATAAGTTCTATTTGAGCTTGTTCCTTAGGGGAAGTCCAATAATAAGTATTTATACTGAGAACTTCACTTTTGGTTATCATACGCCCAGCAGATAACCACTCTTCACTTTTTATATCTAAGCCATCCCTTTTACATACATAATGTTTGATGTCATCACGAATCATTTCAAACATCATTCGATTTGCTCTAATCGATTCTATTAACTTGCTAACTTCCACGTTTCCTTCTGGGACCAAAGTTTGCAAGTTATTAGTACCAGCCATTAGAGGCATTGGATCAAAACCCATAAGACTTTGATTTGATGAGCCTGCACCAAATCCTATAAAACCCTGATTCATAGCTATCAACAGCCCTTCTATCTTTTACAATATTAATATAACACATTAAAATGTAAACTAAAATAAAAATAGACACTTTTTGCGTCTATTTACATTTTATTATACATTGCTATTAAGTTATTTGGGTCATTGGATGCTCCACCTATTAGAACTCCATCAACGTTATCTAATGCAGTTATATCAGTTATATTACCCAGATTAACACTTCCTCCATACAACACTTTTGAATCAATATTAAATGACTCTCTTAACGTTTTCTTTATATGTAAATGTATATCATTTATTTCGTCCATTGTAGGAATTAATCCTGTCCCTATTGCCCAGACAGGTTCATAAGCTATAATTATACTACTTATATTACTGTCTTTTAATGCTGTTCTTAATTGATTATCAAGAACTTCTTTTGTCTTGTTATTTTCTCTTTCTTCTTTTGTCTCGCCTATACATAGTACAGGAGTTATATTGTTTTTCAGACAGCTTTGCATTTTTAAATTCATTTCTTCGTCAGTTTCTTTAAATACATGTCTTCTTTCACTGTGTCCAATTAATGAATATTTAATTCCTAATGAATTTAATTGATAGAACGATATCTCTCCGGTAAAGGCTCCTTTATCAACGGCATATCCATTTTGTGAACATAAATCATATTTATCTGATTGCATATCAGATAAGAATATATATGAAGGACATATTATTAGTCCATCCACTCCACTTGATTCCAACACTTGTTTATAAGTCTTCATTTCATCATTATTTAAATTCATTTTTAAATTAGCCATTACTATTTTTTTCATTTTTTATTTCCTTTCTTTTTTCAAACTTCTCTTTAAGCATTATCATTAGTGCACCATTAAGAGTTAAAAAGTAAAATCCTGAGAATCTCCATAATAACATTGCTGCATTTGCCTTGGCACCAACTATATACGCGGATAATAGTGTTAAGAATCCAAATTCCATTCCACCACTAGCTCCAGGTGTAGGTATAAATGATGATACATTCATAGCAAATATTATTATGAATATTCCTTCAATCATATTAACATTATTTATATATGTGGCTTTCAAACTTAAATATCCGGCCAAGCCTAACATAAGTATTTTTAATATACTAAATAGATAGCTTTTAAAAACAAGAATAGAATCTCTTTCTTTTAAATGTTCTCTAATTTTATCTAAACCATTATTTATTTTATCTGATATTTTTTCTTTATCTTTTATTATTTTTATTTTATGAAGTAGATTGATAATATTATCAACTAACTTATTGTGTTTTAATTTACTATATTTTAAATATTCAAAAAATATTACTATACCTATATTTATAAGATAGCCTAGTAATAATAAATTTTTTATTACATCAGTAAACTCAATTAGATTAAATATATAATTTATTAATAGAAATATAGTACTAACTGTTACAAGTGCAAGTTGATATCCATAACAATCTTTAAATATTATATTTGCACCATGTGTATACGATATATCATCTCTATTTTTTAATTCATATAATTGATATGGTTGGCCTCCTAAAGCAAAAGGAGTCATACCATAAAAGAATTCAGATCTTAATATTAACATAAATGAATCAAATACTTTATAATCTTTCTTTATTTTTCTTATTAATACCCAAAAGGAACAACCTTTGAAAAAATCCCCAAGCAAAATAACAAATATTAGTAATAATATATAAATTATATTTGAGTTTAATAATACATTTGTTATTCCATAAAAATCATCTTTTAGTGTGAAAAATAGCACTATTAATAGCAATATAACTATAATTATTATATTCTTTTTAAACTTTTTCATTTATCAGATATGCACTTTATACCAGGGAGTTCTTTTCCTTCAAGCATTTCTAATGAAGCTCCACCACCTGTTGATATATGTGCGTTTCTATTATTGAATCCAAATTTGTTTACAGCAGCAGCAGTGTCCCCACCACCTATTATTATTTTTGCTTTACTATTTGATAAGGTCTCTGTCATTTTTCTGGTTCCTTGAGAAAATTTATTTAATTCAAAAACTCCAACTGGACCATTCCATATTATTGTCTTTGCTTCCATTAATATTTTTTTATAATCATTAATAGTTTTAGTACCAATATCTAATCCCATTTCATTTTTATCTACTCTATCAGGTGTAGTTAATCTTGAATCTGTATCTTCTGATATTGACTTACCTACTATCATGTCACTTGGTAGTTTTATTTTATTTTTGTTTTCTTCATATACTCTTTTACAAAAATCTATACTAGCATCATCTACAACAGATAGTCCTACGTCATATCCAAATGATTTAAAGAATGTATATGACATTCCACCACCTATTAATAGTGTATCTGCTACTTTTACCGCATTCTCTATTACTCCAAGTTTATCTGCTACTTTTAATCCACCAAGAAGTATAACTAAAGGTCTTTTTGGATTGTTTAAAGCCTCATTTATTTCTTCTATTTCTTTTTGAATTAAAAATCCTACTCCACTTGGTAATATACTAGCTATTCCAACATTTGATGTATGAGATCTATGTGCTGTACCAAATGCATCATTAATGTATATTTCTCCAAGAGATGCCCAATACTTTGCCAACTCTTCATTGTTTTTGCTTTCTGACTCATTGTTTACGTCTTCAAATCTTGTATTTTCTAACATAACAACATCTTTAATATTCATATTATTAATAGCATCCTCTACTTCTTTTCCTCTAGTAAAAGGAATAAATTTAACTGGTTGCTCTAATAATTCTTCTAATCTTTTTGATACTATTTTTAAAGAATTATCTTTTTTATCAGATTCTTCTTTTATTCTTCCTAAATGAGATAATATTATTACTTTTGCTTTTTTTCTTAATGCATACTTAATTGTTTCTAGACTTTCGGTAATTCTAGTATCATCTGTAATAACACCATTTTCTATTGGTACATTTAAGTCACATCTTATTATTACTTTTTTATTTTTCAAATTGTAATCTTTTATTGTTTTTTTCATATTATCCTCCCATATATTCATAATTATATTTATTACCCGTTTTTGTAATTCTTACTACATCTGAATACGATATATCTTCACTTGTTTTTGGGTTTGTTATTCCCCCCTCTAACAATCCGTTTTGTTGTAATGTTAATAGCGTTACTTCAGCATATCCATTTGCTGTAATTGAAATATCTATTGTATTAGTATTTAAATAAGTATATGATTTGGCAGCATCTTCTATCGTAGATACAATTCCATCATATGCTTTATCTTTTGAATTGTTAATTAGTGTTCTAACCTTAGGTGTAATAAACACAGCTAATAGAGTTATTAACACCACCGTCACTAATATTTCAACTAAAGTAAACCCATTCTTATTCATATTATCACCACTTTAATTATAACATATTTATTATTATTTATTTGTTAACAAAATTATTTCTTCCAATACTTTACCATACTTTGTTAATTGAGTTTCTCCATCTGTTATTAAAAAATCTGACAATTCAACATTTCTTTTTCTTAATACATTATCTTTTCCATCAAAAGAAAATATTTCCGAACTTATTTCTTTTTTATTTAATTTAAATAATTCTAAAACATCTTTAGCATTTACTTTTACAACACCTTTTACTTCTGCTTCTTGGAAATTAAAATCTTTATAGTCACCATCAAATTTATAAACAAATATACTAGCAAATGCTCTATCGATAAACATTGATCCATCACTTTTTTGTCTATCCATTCTCCACACAACCATATCTATTTGCTTTGATTCTTCACAATCAATATCTAACCCTATTTCTTCTTTTATTTCTCTACCAAAGGCTTCTTGTAGTGTCTCACCTGCTGATACATGACCAGATGCTGTTGTGTAGAAAGTTCCTTCATCTTTTCTTATTTGAAAATATATATTCCCTTCTTTATCATATAACCAACAATGTATAGTTTTATGCCACAGACCATCTCTGTGAACTATATCTCTTAACTCTTTTCCTATGTGTTTTTGATTTTCATCATATATGTCTAAATATTCCATATAATACCTCCAATTTAATTATACATAAAAAAATTGTGAAAATCACAATTTTTTAGTTTGATTTATATTGTTTTAAAATTTCTGATACAGTTGCTTTTGCTACTTCCATATCTTCATTTGTTAGGTCACTTAAATAATAGCAATCATCTTTGTATTCATAATAACCAAAGTCTACAACAACACTATGTTCTCCTAAGTTATCATTTTTTACATAAGAAAGTACTTCTTTTCCACTTTCTTCAATTCTAAATTTACATAATAGCAAAGCTTTTACTGATTCTTCATTATTTCTTTTTACTACTATACTATTTTGCATATGGAACACCTCCTACTTGATAAAATGCCATACTCTTACCCCTTTCAAAATAAGCTGTAGCATATTTCATTACACTACTCTCTGCTATGAAAAAGTCATTTGAATAATATGTTTGTGCATAAGGGTTTCCCGCACCACTAGAAGTATACATAACTTCAAAGCCAGGGTCTTGATAAGCCCTTGTTGCTATTGCTTCAACGTTATCAGCAGTTAAATAATTCTTTGTACTAGTAGGTTGACCATCAAGAGGAGCGCCTTCTACAGGTGAAGGTAAAAGTCCTTCTTTTTCACAATACTCTGCCAATGAACTATATTCAGTTAATGTTACATTAAAGTTGATTCCATTATCTGTTGCAACATCCACAAAAGGAAGATTACTAGTTACTGCTTTATAGGTACCATCTTCTTTTGTAAATAAAGCATTTGGGATATTTACTTCAAGTGTTTTTGATTCTAAATAATATTTTCCACCTTCAACTCCGGACATTGTCTCTACAAGTGGAGCAGTACATTTAACATAATTTCTTCCATATTCATCTTGAGAAACAGTTGTTCCAAGAGTAAAACCCATTTTATTCTCCAATTCAGATGAAGAAACTCTAAAATACATATTCAATTGTGGTCTGCTTATATCTTCAAGATTCATATTTTTTAAAGCTATTTTATTTGAAAAGAAATAAATATTTTCTCCCGCAATTTGACTTTCTGGAGTAGATCCATAAGTTCCTGCATTTACTTGAGATATTACTTCATTTGCTTCTTTATTTATTTCATCATACCTTGAAGCATATAAATCTCTTTCTTCTTTGCTAACTTTCAATTGCGCTTCATAATCTGCAACTGTTTCTAATAGGTGATGATTTAATTTTATTTGTTTATTACTAATAAATATTAATAATGTAACTGCAGCTATTCCTAAACTTAAAAGAGTAATTTTTATATTTTTACTAGCTTTAACGTTTTTTTCAACAGTTGTTGGATCTATAAAAGCTAAAGATTTATCAACGTCTTCACTTTCTTTAGTTGGTTCTATTAAGGTTTCTGTTTTCCATTCCCCATCATTAATCGGACCATTGCCTTTCGCTTGTACTTCGGCTTCTGTTCCTTCTACACTTGAATCTAAAACCTTCCCATCAGAATTAGATCCATTTGCCATTTCTCTATAAGCATCTATTTTTACTTGTTTTGCTTCTCCATCAGGTCCCAAAAGTTTGCCGTGATGGCCTTCAAAATATAATCCCATAATATATCCTCCCTTTTTCTAATAAAATATTAACATAAATAAATTTTTATTACAATCTATTTTATAGCCATTAAATATCTAGCTGTTCTTACCATTTGGCAAGTATAACTCATTTCATTATCATACCAAGATACTATCTTTACTAATTGTCCATCTTCTGTACTAATTACTTTAGTTTGAGTTGAATCAAATAATGATCCATATCTAATACCTATTACATCAGATGATACTAATTCTTCATCAGTATATCCCAATGTATCATTAGCATTCTTTTTCATAACTTCATTTATTTCTTCAATGGTAACTTTTTTATCTAATACACAAGTTAATTCAACTAAAGATCCAGTTATTACTGGTACTCTTTGTGCACTACCATCTAGTTTTCCTAATAATTCTGGAATTACTAAACCTATTGCTGCAGCTGCACCGGTACTATTTGGTACGATGTTTTCTGCTGCTGCTCTAGCTCTTCTTAAATCTCCTTTTTTATGCGGAGCATCCAATGTATTTTGATCATTTGTATATGCATGTATTGTTGTCATTAATCCATATTTAATATTATAATTATCATTTAATACTTTAGCTATTGGAGCTAAACAATTAGTCGTACAAGATGCTGCAGAGATTACTTCTTCACTTCCATCTAATGTATTTTCATTTACACCAAATACTATTGTTTTTAAATCTCCTTTAGCAGGTGCAGATATTATTACCTTCTTTGCTCCAGCTTTAATGTGTGCCATTGCTTTTTCTTTTTCTGTGAATAAACCAGTACACTCGAACACAACATCTACATCTAGATCTTTCCAAGGTAATAAAGATGGATCTTTTTCTGCATATATTTTTATTTTCTTTCCATCTACAACTATACTATCATCAGTATTCTCTATAGTATGTCCTTCATATCTTTTTTGTGCTGAATCATATTTTAATAAATGTGCTAAAGTATGTGCATCTGTTAAGTCATTTATTGCAACTACTTCAAAATCACTTTTACCAAAAGTTTCTCTAAAACATAATCTTCCTATTCTTCCGAATCCATTAATTGCTATTTTTACCATATTTATTTCTCCTATTCTTCAAAACAACTATTTCCAATAAATTCTCTTATTATTGAGTCTAATGGGATACTAGATCCCGGCATTGGTAAAATCATTCTTAATTCATTTATAAGTCTTATTGCCTCAACATAGTTTAAATCATTTTCTTTTACAGAAAACAATAATGGCTCGGCATAGACTTTTAATACACTCATTTCATATATTAATGATGTATTAACAACTATATCTGCACTATCCTGATAAGGAAATACAAAATTGGTTTCGCCAGATCTAACTCTTTTCCATTGATCTAATGTTTCACTAGCATTATATCCTCTTTTTTGATTATCTCTAACTATTCTTCTAACTAATCTATTATCTGAAGTACTTAATCTATTATGATTATCTAAATTAATTGAAGTTAGTGGTGACATATATATTTTATATTTTTTATCACTACTTATTGTTGCGGTTAAGTTATCATTTAAGGAATGTAATCCTTCTATTATTAGTATACCATTTTGAGACAACGTTAACTTATTTTTATATTCTTTCTTACCAGTAATAAAATTAAATGTAGGAATATTTACTTCTTCATAATTTAGTAATTTATTTAATTGCTCATTAAATAAATTTATATCAACCGCATTTATAGATTCAAAATCTTTATTACCATTATTATCAAGAGGAGTTTCATCTCTTTCTTTAAAATAATCATCTACCGATATAGCATGTGGTTTTAAACCTTGTGCTTCTAAATATATCTTTAATTTCTTTGATGTTGTAGTCTTACCAGAACAAGAAGGACCAGATATTAACACAATTCTAATGTTTTTATTTTCAGATATTGTTTTTGCTATATCTATTAATGTTTTATTGTACATAGTTTCACTAATAAAAACCAAATCATTCCAATTACCTTCAGCTAATTTTTTATTTAAATCTGCAACTGTATTTATACCTACTTTATGACTCCAATTTAAATAATCAATAGTTGCATCAAATAGTTTATTATGATGAATATACTTAGTTAATTTATTATCTCCAAATATAAAAGGAAACATTAATACACAGCCGTTATCTTTTACGTATTCTAAATTAAATTCCTTTATATATCCTGTTGATAATACCATTTCTCCAAACATATAATCATATATATTATCCAACTTATAAATAGTTATATATGTATTACTTATATATTTAAGTAATTCTTCTTTATCCTTCATATTAACACAATTATAATATTGCATAGTTTTTAATCTATTCGCTGTTAATTTCTCAATAGGCATATTATTATTAACTATTTCTCTCATTCTATTTAAAATAGAATTTGTCTTATTTAAATCTAAATTATTAATAGTACAATATATTCCTTTATCAATTGAATGTTCTACCTTCACCTCTTCATTTAATATATCTTTTACTGCTTTTACTAATATTAATATTGCACTTCTTTCATATACTTTATTTCCAACAAAAGATGATAAATCATAAAAATCTATATCACAATCTTCAGTTAATAAATAATCTAGTGGTTCAATATCTGTATTTATTCTTCCAACTAAGATTTCGTTTTTATATTGGTTAGAAAAATTTTTACTAGCTTCTAATAGTGATACGTTTTTTGGAAATTTATATGTATTTCCATGAAATGTTATATTTACACTATCCATGTTATCACCCTTTTATCCTTAAACTAAGTATACCAAATTATATATATTTTGTCACACTTTTATAAATAAAAAATACTGCATAGCAGTATTAATTTATATTAATTCAAATTGAGTTCCTTCTCTTGTATCTTTAATTGATACTCCCATATTTAATAGTTCTTCTCTAATAGAATCTGCCTTAGAATATTCTTTATTAATTTTAGCTTCATTTCTCAATTTTATTAATTCTTCTATCTTTGATTTTAATTCGTCTGATAATTCTTTATGGCTTGATACTAAATCAAGAGATAATACTTTATCAAAACTATCAATTAAATATAATTTAGAATTATTATTTAATGATTCATCTTTAATTACATTAAATAAACATGTTAATGCATTTGATGTGTTTAAATCATTAGATAACTCAGATTTAAATATATTATCATAATTAGATATTTTGTCTTGATCTAAACTTGATTCATCTTTTATTATAGATTTAATTTTTGATTTTAATTTTAGATATGCACTTTCTGCAGTATCTAAAGACTCATAACTAAATACTAATTGATTTCTATAATGTGATTGTAAGCACATAAATCTATAACTTAAAGGGTTATATCCTTTTTCTTGTAGTAAAGATAAAGTTAAGAATTCACCTTTAGACTTACTCATCTTTCCTGTCTTATCGTTTAAATGTTCGCCATGTACCCAATAATTACACCATTTATGTCCCAAATAAGCTTCTGATTGGGCTATTTCATTTGTATGGTGTGGAAATATATTATCTACTCCACCACAATGTATATCTACGTTATCTCCGAAGTATTTCATTGATATTCCAGAACATTCTATATGCCAGCCGGGATATCCAACTCCCCAGGGAGAATTCCACTTCATAGCTTGATCTTCAAATTTAGATTTAGTAAACCATAATACAAAGTCAAAAGGATTTCTTTTTTCTTCATCTTCATTTACATCATCTCTTGCACCAACTATTAACTCTTCTTCATTCTTTCCACTTAACTTATAATAATCTTTAGCTTTACTTATATCAAAATAAACATTACTACCAGATATATAAGCAATATTCTTTTCTAATAATACTTCTATTATTTTAATATATTCTTCAATATTATCAGATGCCTTTGATACAGTGTTTGGTTTTTTAATATTAAGTTTTTCGGTGTCATCAAAGAAAGATTTAGTATAAAAATCTGCTATCTCATAGACTGTCTTACCTTCTCTTTTAGCCCCAAGCAACATTTTATCTTCACCAGTATCAGCATCGCTTTGCAAATGACCAACATCAGTTATATTCATAACTCTGTTAACATTATATCCAAGATAAGTTAAGGTTTTTTCTAATATATCTTCAAATATATAAGTTCTTAAATTACCTATGTGAGCAAAATGATATACAGTTGGTCCACATGTATATAACTTTACTATTCCTTCTTGATTAGGAATAAAATCCTCTACTTGTTTTGTTAATGTATTATATATTTTCATATTTCCTCCTTAATTATATTATTAAGCATATCTATAATTATTTTTATTATTATTTTTTTATTTTCTTTTCTATTTTTATTTGATGAAGTTAAAGTCTGATTATAATATTTATTATTATCTTTATCATATATACTAATATAAACAATACTAGAATCATCTAATAAGCCTGTTATACCAACTCCATAATTAGAATTAGTATAGTTGCATATTGATTTACTCATCTCGTTAGAAACTTCTTTGCTACACACAGTGTATTTATCTATAATTTCTTTATTTACTCCTAATTTTATTTTATATTCACTTGAATAAGTTACTGCACCAAAACTAAATACTTTACTTGAATCTTCAATATTTGTGATTTCATTCGCTAGACAACCACCTGTACAGGATTCCATAGTACTAATAGTTTTATTTATACTTATTAATTTTTCAATAACTTCTTTCATAAATATCACCATACTAATTATATCACATATTTTTGTATTAAAAAAAGTGCTATAAGCACTCTATTCTTTGTATTATTCTATTCATTCCTAATAACTTCATTATTTCATATAAGTCAGGTGTCATTGATTTTGATGTTAATGCTACTCGTAATACCATACTAATGTCTGCAACGTTGCCTTTATATTTATTAGGATTTAACTTATATTCTTTCATATCTGATGCATAACCTAGTTCATCACATAATTGTTTTAGTTTGTTAAACCAGGTTTCTTTATCATTATTTTCGTCATAATATTTATTTATATATGTATTTAGTATATTCTTTATTTCGCTTATATTATTGATTGATTGCCAATCGTAAGTAACGTTATTGAATAATTCATCATACATATACCATATTTCTTTTTTTACATCACTATATGATCCTATATCTTTTCTTGGCTTTTGTTGTACTCTTTCAATATTTAATATTGATGTTGAATAACTAGAATCTTTAGTAAATATATTATAAAAATCCATATCATATTTGTTTAAATAAGTAGAAACTCTATTATATAAATCCTCTGCTTTTAATCTACTAATATAATTTTTAGTAATATTATTTAATTTTTCTAAATCAAATAATGCTGGACTCTTACTCATTCTTTTAAATTCGAATGTATAATCTTCAATATTTTTATCTTGATTATTCATATACCATTCTTCAAATCCACTATTGGCAATAGTCGCCAAATATAATCTTACCGCTTCATATGGTATTCCTAATTGATGATAATAACTCATTGCACATTCTGGATCTTTTCTTTTGCTTAATTTTCTTACTCCACCAGTCTCCGGGTCTATTTTTGCAAGTGGAGATATATGTGCATATTTTGGAACTTCAAATCCAAATGATTTAAATAATTGATAGTGTAAAGGCAATGATGATATCCACTCGTCAGATCTAATAACGTGTGTTGTTCTCATTAAACGATCATCAACTATATGTGCAAAATGATATGTTGGTAAGCCATCTTTTTTAGTTATTACTATATCTATATCGTTTTCAGGGAATGATATGTCCCCTCTTATTTCGTCTCTACAAATTATCTTTTTATTATAATCGCCTTCTGATTTAAAACGAATAATATATTCTTCTTTGTTGTTTATTTTTTGTGCACATTCTTCATTACTTAAATTTCTACATTTAGCATAGCTACCATAGTAACCAATTCTATCTTTCTTTAATTCTTGTTCTTTTCTCATACTATCTAATTCTTCTTCAGTACAAAAACAAGGATAAGCTTTTCCCTCTATAATTAATTGTTTTGCAAATGCTTTATATATATCTTCTCTTTCACTTTGAATATAAGGTCCATATTTACCAATTTCTTCTGTTTCGCTAATAGGTCCTTCATCAAAAGTTACTTCATACTCTTTTAATCCATTTATTATTTCCATTATTCCGTTATCAACAGTTCTTTTTGTATCTGTATCTTCAATTCTTAAATAAAATACACCATCTGTTTGTCTTGCAAATGTTTTTTCTGTGAATGAAGCATACAAAGCCCCTATGTGTATAAATCCTGTAGGAGATGGAGCATATCTGGTAACAATAGCTCTATCACCTATATTTCTTTTAGGATACATAGCTTCATAATCTCTTATATTTTTTGTTATATTAGGAAATATTAAATCTGCTAATTCTTTATTTGTCATAAAATCACATCCAAATCTATACGTATTATATCAAATATTTGTGAAAAAAAATATGCATAAAGCATATTTATATTAATACTGCAATTGTTATTGCTATTACACATAGACCAAATATTGCAAGTAATACTTTCCATATATATTTTACCCAACTGGTATAATCTTCTTTAAGATAAAATAATCCTACTATTAATAATATACTTGTTGGAGCAATTAATAATCCTAATCCGTAGAACAATTGAACTATTAATCCATATACTGGTAATAATTCTGCTGATCCCACTATATTTAGCATTGGTAATACATATTGTACCGCATAAACTTGTTCTGTCATAAATGGTGTAGCTATTAAAGATGCTAATGAAACCATAACTATGTTTCCACCTTTTGCTATCCAGCTAACTATTGAAGCTAAGAATCCAGAGTCTAAAGCAAATATTATAACTAAATTAATTAGTGCTGCAACAAATGCTATACCTACTACTTTTTTAGCTCCTTTTATTGAAGATTCAACTACTTCACTGAATTTTAACTTATTTGATATTGCTACAACTATTATTCCTAATACTACTGTTGCAAATACTGAGGTTAATGTCCATTCACCAAATACTTCAAATGTTCCTAATATTAATTTAAATACATAGAAAGATCCGATCTTTAATTCATATATTTTGTCATATAAATTTGAGAATGCTGTATTATCTTTCCATAAAGTTAATCCCAATACAAATACTACAAATGTTAGAGACATAACTATAGCTAATGCTATACCTTTTACTTTTTGTTCATTTGAAGCACTTCTTACTTCTGGTACAAACATTGATTCAGTATTTGTTTCTACTACTTCTTTTTTCTTTTTGTTTTTACCAAATGGTTTAATTACATAAACTACAATTAATCCTAAAGATAATATTAATAGTACTATCTTTATCCATAAGAATGTATTTGTTTCTGAATTTACTACACTATTTACTATATAACTAGATAATTGTGATAGTAATCCTATAGAAGTAGCACCTACTGTAAGTAATAATGCTTCTAGTTTATTATATTTTAATCCTATTAATACCGCTATTGAGAATGGTATAAAGAATAACATTGGTAAATATATACCCGTTAATCCTGTTGTAATACCATAAAATACTACTGTTGCTATTACAAATATAAAGCTTTTTTTCTTAAATATTGAAACTAATAAATCTGTTAATGATTTATATGCTCCTGTTTTGTTTATTACTTCATAGAACATTCCTATAAATAATATTAATATTGCTGGTTTAAAAAAGTAAGTTAATATTATTTGTAATGAATTAAATATATTTGCATATCCTACTGGTTTAATTACATCTAATGTTATGCTAGTTGATCCGACATTTGAACCCGGTATAATCCATGTTAGTCCAAATACTAAAACTAACATTATTCCTAAAACTTTTAATACGTTTTTGTTTTTCATAATTTTCTCCTTCTCTATTTATTCTTCATAAGAGGAAATAATATTACCTCTCTTATATTTTCAGATCCCGTAACCATCATTACAAGTCTGTCAATACCAATTCCCATTCCACCTGCTGGTGGCATTCCATATTCTAATGCTTCTAAGAAGTCTTCATCTACTTCATTAGCTTCATCATTTCCTAAATCTCTTTCAACTAATTGACCTTCAAATCTTTCTCTTTGATCAATAGGATCATTTAATTCAGTAAATGCATTTGCGTATTCACTTCCACATATAAACAATTCAAATCTTTCTGTAAATCTTTCATCATCAGCTTTTTTTGCCAACGGACTTACTTCTATTGGATGTCTACATACAAATGTAGGTTCTATTAATTTTGACTCTACATATTCTTCAAAGAATGCTTGAATTATATGACCAATTTTATAATGTGGTTTTAATTCCAAATTATGTTCTTTAGCTAGTTCAACAGCTTTTTCTAACGCAATATTTTCATTAAAATCTATTCCGGTTTCTCTTTTAACTAAATCTACCATATTTTCATTTTTAAATGGTTTTGAAAAATCTAAGTCATATCCTTTCCAATTTATTACGTATGTTCCTAATGTGTCGAATATAACTTTTTTAAATATTTCTTCACAAACATTTTTCATTCCATTTAAATCACTATATGCTTTATATAATTCTATTGTAGTAAATTCAGGATTATGATTTCTATCCATTCCTTCATTTCTAAATAGTCTACCTATTTCATATACTGCATCCATACCACCAACTAATAATCTTTTTAATGGTAATTCTGTAGCTATTCTTAAGTGCATATCCATATTTAATGTATTATGGTGTGTATTAAATGGCCTTGCTGCTGCTCCACCAAGTACAGTTCCAAGTATTGGTGTTTCAACTTCTACATAACCCATATAATCTAAGTAATTTTGTATGCTTCTTATTATTTTAGGTCTTAGAAATGCTATTCTTCTAGCATCATCATTCATAATTAAATCTACATATCTTCTTCTAAATCTCTCTTCAACATCAACTAATCCATGAAATTTATCTGGTAAAGGTCTTAAAGCCTTAACTAAATGAATATAATCAAATGCTTTTACACTTAATTCTCCCATATGAGTTCTAAATACTTTACCTTTTATACCAACAATATCTCCCAAGTCAGAATCATCAAATATTTCATATGCAAGTTCGCCAACATTATCAAACTTAACGTATATTTGGATTTGACCGAATTTATCTTGAATGTTCATAAATCCAGCTTTACCCTTGCCACGCTTAGTCATAATTCTTCCCGCTACAACTACATCTATTTCTTTTACTTCAAGTTCTTCCATTGAAAGATTTCCATATAAATCTTTTATAGTTTTTGAATCAGAGGTAATATCTAATGTTGAACCAAAAGGATCAACATTTTTTAATCTTAATTTTTCTGCTTTTTCTCTTCTTACTACTTCTTGCTCTGTGTATTCCCTCATAACAACACTCCTCTATTACATTTTATAACAATTTATTATCAATGTAAATAATATCAATTACTTTTAGAAAATTCAGTTAAAATATCTAATATTTCTGATTTAGTAATTGCTTTAAATATTTTATTTTTTATATCATTTACCCCGTTTATTCCCTTTAAATACCAGGCAATATGACTTCTCATTTCTAATACCGCTACTTTTTCAGGTTTAAATTCTATAAGATAATCTAAGTGTTTTATACACATATCTATCTTTTCTTCTTTAGTTACTTCTTTTGGTATTTCATTATTATTTAAATAATTAACTATATCTTTTATTAACCAGGGATTTCCAAGTGATGCTCTACCTATCATAACTGCATCACAACCAGTTTCATCTATCATTCTTTTTGCATCATATATAGTTTTTATATCTCCATTGCCAATAACTGGTATACTTACTGATTCTTTTACTTCTTTTATTATATTCCAATCAGATAATCCTTCATATCTTTGACTTCTAGTTCTAGGATGTATACAAATAGCACTTGCACCAGCTTCTTCACATATTTTTGCTATTTCTACAGCATTTATATTATCTTTATCCCAACCACTTCTTATTTTTACTGTAACTGGTATTGGAACAGAATTAACTACCGCTTCAACTATCTTTTTTATTTTATCTGGATGTTTTAATAGTGCAGCTCCTGCTTGAGCAGATACTGCAACTTTTGGAACAGGACATCCCATATTTATATCAATAATATCTGGTTTCATTTTTTCATATACTATTTTTGCAGCCTTAACAAAAGAATCAATATCACTTCCAAATATTTGTTGAGTTATTGGTCTTTCATATTCAATCATATAAAGCATATCATTAGTTTTTTTATTATCATAAACTAAAGCTTTATCACTTACCATTTCTGAATATATTAAACCGCATCCCATCTCTTTAATTATTCTTCTAAAAGCACTATTACATATTCCTGCCATAGGTGCTAAAACAACATTATTTTTTATTTCTACGTTACCAATTTTAAACATAAATCACCCCATAAATAAAAGTAATATTATATTACTTCTTTTACTTTTATTATTATTTCATCAATTGTATCAGCAACTATCAATATACCATTAACTATTACAAAAGGTCTTTTTGCTCCTATTGCACACATATTTTGACAACCAACTGATATTTTTGCATTAGCATCTAATACTTTTAATTTATTTACTAATTCATCACTATTAAATCCAGTACATTTATTACATGTTTTAAATTCATTCATATATTATTTCTCCAATATCTCCATTACTTACTAAATGTGCATTAGCATCATCTAAATCAATATGTGCCTCTAATACATAATCATCAGATGATTTAATAACTACACTATCTATTATTCCGCCTTTTGG
>Ga0209373_10001482_pt1 | contig 27193 bp, 20 predicted proteins | sample Higcelweek5metaG_FD_187173 | JGI IMG/M metagenome (GOLD analysis project Ga0209373, IMG submission 187173) | Freshwater pond sediment microbial communities from the University of Edinburgh, under environmental carbon perturbations - High... | ecosystem: Environmental > Aquatic > Freshwater >... | reverse complement strand
CTGCCAAAGAGCTGTGGATACCTGTTTCAAAGAAAATGGCCTATGCCGCCGATGCGCTGGTCGCTGAATTCAACCGCAGTGATCTCCTGTTCGTGGGTGCGAAATCCTTTGAAAAATAGGCAGCCTATCCATGAAATTTTTACGCCTTGCGGTTCTGTATATTATAAAAGCAACCTTGGGTTGTTTGAGCGTATAAAAAAAATGCCATGCGGCATTTTTTTGGGTTTGTACTAATTATCCATTAAAACATAGATACGCTCCAATCCCAACCAGTAAATGATTTTACTTTACTTTTATCAATACAAAGTGAAAACAGCCCTCCGCAAAGTCTACCTATAACATTATTTAAGGTTTTAATACTATTCTACTATCTATTTGATTATTAGTATGACACCATAAAATAACCCAAACGTCACCCTGCGCAGACTTTGGAGCTGTTCAGCAGACATTATGTAAACAATCTCACATGGAACTAATTTTTATAACATCGATCGTGAAGAAAAGGCTGCCGGATTTACCTTTCAAGAGAATCAAAAAGGTATAACGTGAAACGGAGACAGCGGATAAAATATATCCTCAACAATCAGTATTGCAAGAGCGCAGCCAATAAAAGATTTGATCACACGCCCTCCAGATCAAAAGACGGTATGTAGCCGGTCTCGGCTGCCGAAAGCTTTTGGATGAAACAACGGGTAAAGCCTCTGCCCAGAAGATGATCTACGGCACGGTCATATTCCCGCCTGGTGATACGGCGGTTGATTTCGGGGAAGCGCGCTGCTTCACCCATGGGGATGTACTGCGCCATGAGGCTGACGGGTGTGTTCAGGGGCAAATGCTCTGCCAGCCAGTCCACCACCTTGAAGGTCTGATCCACATTACAGGGAAGCACCAAATGCCGCACCAGCAGACCTTTTTGCATGAGTCCGTTTTCATCAAAAACGGCATCGCCGCATTGACGGTACATTTCCATGATAGCGGCGGTGGAATGCGTGAAGTAATCCTTTGCACGCAGATAGCGGCCGCATTGCAGCTCGTCCGCCAGCTTCAGGTCAGGCAGATAGATATCCACTTTGCCCTCCAGCCGTTTCAGACTGTCTATACTGTCATACCCGCCGGTATTGTACACCACCGGCACGGGCAGTTTTTTTTCCAGTGCCTGCTCGAGAGCATGGGTATAATGGGTGGGGTTGACCAGATTGATATTATGCGCACCTTGGGCAATCAGTTCATGAAAAATTTCTTCCAGCCGCTCCAAGGATACTGTTTTGCCTAGATTCTCGTGGCTGGCGGCATAGTTCTGACAAAAGACGCACCCCAGAGAGCATCCGGTGAAAAAAACCGTGCCCGAGCCGGCAGTGCCGCTGATGCAAGGCTCTTCCCACATATGCAATCCTGCCCGTGCCAAACGGGGCAGGGCACCGCTGCGGCAATAGCCGGCTCCTGTTTCTTCTTTTCTGACCGCACCGCAGCTGCGGGGACAGGCAGTGCAATGTTCCATGATCATAAGTTTCCCTTCCCGGAAAAGTTAAAATTCTCTGTTTATATTATTTTTCGATAAAGAAAGCGATGAACCTATTGTGTTCATCCTGAAATCAAATAAATGCCTTGATATAGGCAAAAGAAGTTTTCTACTTTCCTGTAAGCTCTTTTATCTGTTCCAAATCCCGGGGACAGGTAAATACCACACCCGCCATGCCCAGACTGTTTGCCGCGCGGACATTTTCCGGATGATCATCGATATAGATGCAGTCGGCAGGGCGCAGATGATATTTGTCCAGCAGCGTTTGGAAAAGTTGTATTTCAGGCTTGATGTATCCTGTATCGCAGGAGAAAACGCCGCCGTCAAAATGACTCCACAGCGCAGGATATTGTGCCAATATATAATCGCAGGTGCGCTTGTGCAGGTTGGACAGAAAGTATAAGGGATGACCTGCCTGATCCAGCTCCGCAATGAATGCCGCCGTTTCGGGTATAGGGGTCAGCATCTCATGCCATTCCTCCCATGCCTTCTGCAGATAGGGAGAGAGAGCGGGACGCTCATGGTAAAACTCCGCTAGGGCCTGCTCATCCGTTATGATACCTCTGTCCAGCAGCAGCCAGCAGGGACTTTTAAAAAGCGCCTGCATCACCTGCTCCACGATTACGGGGTCGGATATAAAGCTTTTTAAAAAAGGCACGGGTTCAAAGCGCAGTATGACCCGTGCGATATCAAAGACAATCGTTTTCATGCTTTACCGCTTTTGCGCTGCCGCATCCTCCCATTTTTCATACAGTGCCTGCAGCTCCTGCTGCAAACGGATTGCTTCGTCGCTGCTCAGGCTGCCGGAAAGTCTCTGCAGTGATTCTGTTATATCCATAGCGGGACGCATATCCTGTTTGGGCACAACGCGCGCCGGCATGCGCAGCTCATTGGCCAGCAGATCAAAGGTTTCACCCAGCTTGGGTACGATCGCCGGATCGTTCAGTTCTTTCACCAAATACTGACAGAAGCCCAGTGCTACAGGCTCTTCACCGTGTACTACAAAGATTTTCTGTATGGGGGAACGGAAGGCACCCAGCCAACGGAGAAGACCTGCTTTGTCGGCATGACCGCTGATATTGCCCAGTTTATATATGTTGGCATTTACTTCAATCTCTTCACCGAATATGGTAACCTTCTTCGCCCCGTCCAGTATGCTGCGACCCAGGGTACCTACCGCCTGAAAGCCTGCAAACACGATGCTGCACTCCTTGCGCCAGAGATTGTGCTTCAAATGGTGCTTGATGCGCCCTGCTTCGCACATGCCGCTGGAGGAAATGATGACGCAGGATTGCGGATTAGTATTCAACTCCTTGGACTGTTCCGCATAGACGACGGTATGCAGAGACGGAAAGGATATGGGGTTGATATGGTTATTCATCAGCCGCATGGCTTCTTCGTCATAGTAGCCGTTGTTGTTGCGCATAAATATTTCGGTGGCCTCCACCGCCAGCGGGCTGTCCACAAATACCGGGAAGTTGGGGAAGTTGGGTACCAGATGCTGCTGCAGTATCTCCCGCAAAAGATAAAGCAGTTCCTGTGTTCTGCCTACGGCAAAGGACGGTATGATCACATTCCCGCCTTTTTTAAAGGTTTCATTGATGATGTCTGCCAGCTCCTGCGTATGTGTTCCTTCTTTTTCATGCAGGCGATCACCATAAGTGGATTCTACCAGTATGAAATCCGCATCGGTAATATAGGTGGGATCTTTGATAATAGGCTGATCGGTATTGCCGATATCTCCGGAAAAAGCAACTTTGCGTGTTTGTCCGCCTTCTGTGAGCCAAACCTCGATAGAGGCGGAACCCAGCAGATGCCCTGCGTCTTTAAACCGCAGCTTCAGTGCGTCGCTCAATATGATTTCTTCGTCATAGAGATAAGACCGGAAAAGAGTCATGGCTCCCTGTGCATCTGCAACGGTATAGAGAGGCTCTATGGGCGGCTTGCCTGCCCGCTCACGCTTGCGGTTCTGCCAGACCACTTCCATCTCCTGAATATGGGCTGAGTCTGCCAGCATGATACTGCAAAGATCCTCCGTGGCCTTGGTGCAGATGATCTTGCCTCTGAAACCCATCTTATACAGCAGGGGTAAACGGCCGCTGTGATCGATATGGGCATGAGTGAGGAGGACAAAGTCCAGCTTATTCGGCGCAACGGGAAAGGGAATGCTCTTATCCTCGTCTTGTCCCTGCAGCATACCGCAATCCACCAGCAGGCGTGCATTGCCGCACTCCACATAATAACAGCTGCCGGTAACCATGCGCGCAGCACCGCAGAAAGTAATTTTCATTTCTTTTTCCTCCTGTTTTTCTATATATTTTCGAGTGGCTGTTTTACACTGATCGGATAGGTAAAAATATTTTGTCAGATTTCTCGGATACTATTTATCTTTTTCTTCGGGCAGCATATAATCACTGAAACCGCAGTAGGGACAGACTATCAGTCTGCTGTCCGTCTGGTGGGGGACCAGCATATGGGCAAGAGGGCTGTGCGAAAATTCTTTTTTGCACTGGGGACAGATATACCTTTTTCTGCCCTTTATGCCCAATACCAGTCCCGCTCCCAGTATGATGATGACACCCGCAAGGGCAATTCCATCCATATTTTGTCCCTCCGAGACCTGATATATGTTCCATATATACTATTATAGCATGCCCAACTTCTGCGGGCAATACATTACTTATTTTAGCCCGTATTTTTAGCTTAAATTACGATGAACTGCTTTTTTGTCTTGTAAACATTTATATAATCGGGCGTATTGAAAAACAGCATATTTACTTTCCCGGCTTCCGTAAAAAAGGTATCATAGAAGCAACAAAACAAGGAGGCGGGAGCATGGATAACACAATGCAAATGGAAATGGTGAGTTTGGCGCAGTCAGCACCACAAAATCATACATACCAAGACTAAAATCGCTGCTTGACTTTAATAAGATTGCCAGAGCCGCCAAGGTAAAGAAATCCGTCCTCGGCGCCATTGGTTTTGGCACTGTCCGTATGCCACATTCCGGCGCTGCTGTAACGGACAAGGGATATATCGGTGCAGTTCGTGAAAGGCTGCGGTGAGGCATTCACCCTACCCTGTCTGTGCGAACTATATGTATAGGGAATCTCTAAAAACTCCGTTTTTTTATGATTTTTAATCTCGCGAACCCTTGATAATGCTCACTCCTGTTTTCAAGTTGGGCAGTTTTTAGAGGTTCCCTATACATAATCCGCAATAAACAAACATAAAAACAATATGCGAAATATAAAATGCGCCGATTTGTCTGATCATAAGCCAATCAAGACAATAAGGAACAAGCAACAGAGATATCGTTAATAATACCCACTTCTTTTCGACTTTTAGTTATTTCATAAAATAAGTATAGGAGCATATCAATATGACATACAAAATAATATTGCCGATTGTCCTTATAACTGACCAATCATGAAAAGCTTTAAATAACGGTGCCATAATCAACTGTGTCTTCAGCAGTCTTAATTCTGTAGAATAGCACCATTCGCTACTTAAAAAGGTATTTTTTGATTCACATGATTTTGCAAGCATCATTTCTGCCGACATATCCGCATTTAAAATGCACCTTGATTTTATTAAGTTAAACCAGATGAGCACTGCAAAGCATAAAGCAATCAGTAACCACGAAATGATTGTCAGCAGTTTCCCATTTGCCTCTTTTTATTTTTCATATACTCTTCACTGTCTCCTTCAAAACATTTTTATTTTCTGTGTCAACCATTCTCCGATCAGTTACAACATCAGCAACTTTTTAAAGCTCACTAAATCGCATTAATAATTTCGCAGAACCTGTCAATGATATTTTCCCATTTATAATAAGTATCTACATAACATAGTGCATTTTCTTTCATCCTTTTATAGGTTCTTGGGTGATCCAACAAATATTTTAGAATACCCGAAAATTCCATTGAATTTGCGTAATATAGACCAGCATTACTTTTGATACAGTGTCCTTTTAAAACTTCACATTCTCCATTTACGATAACAGGTATAGAAATTGCCAATGCTTCTAATACAGCAATGGACAAGCTCTCAAACTTCGATGGTAAAATTAATGCAATCGCTCCCGCAATCAAATCAAATTTCTCCTGTTCACTGATAAAACCCAAATAAATAATATCCTCATGTTTGGGTATTTTCATCGCTTGACTTCCCGCTACCAATAACTTCAAGGCATCCTGATGTGTCCTTTTATATGCAATAAAATGATCAAAAAGCTCTCCGCAGGATTTCCCTTCTTCGATTCTGCCGACATAGGTTATATACTGGTTGATACCGTATTTATTTGCAATATAACCGGAATTTATAGGAGAGGGTATATCTACGCCCACACCCATTACAGCGTTCGGAATAAATGCGTTATTCGTCAGCTTTTCAACAAATTCTTTTTCTTCCTCTGTAAGATAAACGATATATTTCATTTGTGTGAACATCTTCCTGTATTGACTCAGATAAATATAAGGCTCATCATGAGCTGTCGGAATAAAAACAGCCTTTTCCTTCACATATTCATACCCCATCACCTGCGGATAATATAAATATGTCACGAATATAAAAACATCATAATTATCTCTGTTTTCACGCAGATAGTCAACCAAACCGTTACATCGCGGGCCCTGTGCATCAATCCAGCACTGCTGCAAATCTTGATCATTTATATTTATCATCAATTTTTGTGTTAACTGTGGGAAGTCTTTTGCTCTCTCGTGCTCAACAGGAAAGCGCATAACGGTGACATCATTCATTACGGATTCGCCTTGTACATATTCATTTTTCCAGCTTTGTGAATTTTTCGCGCAGGACGTGAGAACAGTAACCTCAAAATATTTTGTTAATCTTTCTGCGATAAGACGAGTATAATATTCCGATCCTCCGCATATCTCCGAACCATATCGCTGGTTAATGAATGCAATTTTTTTCATATTCTGCTCCTGATTTCGCATATAATATCCTGTACATCTATTTCATCTAGATTATGAATATAGGCAGAGGGATGGCTTTTTTCATATAAAAAGCTGATGGTTTCAGTAATTCGATATATTTCATCCTCTGAACATGCATACTTGAACATTATTTGCTGAAAATCTTTCTCGCTTATTCCGTAACATTCGCTGTCATCTGTTATGCAGGCATAATATTGCTTACCGATGGTAATGAGGTTAAGATCTTCATCTGCATACTTCTTTGCATTATTTTGTATTCTGGAGAGCAATGTTTGATCAGCTAATAAGCTCTTCAAGCCCGCATAGATACAATCGACCTCTTGCGTTTCATTTTGGTCTGCAGGCGGAGGAAGCTTCACACATGCATCGGAAGGTATTTCAGAGAAGCTGCCTATATCAGTAATCAGTGCTGCTCTGCCGGCCGCTAAAATTGCGGCAAGTGAGCCTGAATTTTCGCCGTTATATGGATACCGCAAATTGACACAAACAGTACTAACCTCAATAAAGTCCCTGAACTCGGAAAGATCAACAAAACCTGTAATAACAACATGCTCTTGCAGATGATGTTGTTCTATATATTCTATCAACTGTCGATGATATCTCTCCTCAATAGTTCTGCCGACTAAGATAAACTTCAGTTTTATAATATTATCATGATTAACCAATCTTTCTACCGCCTGTAAAACTTCAAAATTGCGTTTAGTTGGTTGTATGATCCCCAATGCGGTGATGACGGTATCATCTTCATTTATTTGATATTTTTCAAATATTCTTTTTAAATCTCTGCAATCATTAATTTTACAATAAAGGTTAATCCGATAAATGCTTCTATACGGGTTCAGCCTGAGCAATTGTTCTTGCGTGTAATCACTATGTACAATTACTTTCTTTGCATATTGGGTAATAAATCCATTAACGATAACATTCGGATCAATTGATCTGCATTCTCTGCCGGGATAATCCAACTGTACCGCTTTTTTATAATACTCATTTGGCTCCCCATTACATAAGGAGGTTAATAATCCGTGAAGATTACAGTCATGTAAAACAACAACCCCGCTGTATCGCATGATATATTCCGTCATATAGCTATGAAAATAGCTGTTCCCCACTTGGTATACAATTTCATCATACTGTTCATGCATTGCGGCAAACTTACGGTGATGATGGATATGAACATTTTCTTCAAACTGCACTGCGGGCTTGTAATCCTCAATAAAAACATCAATATCCGTGTACTGCTTCAACTCGTTTATGATATCCACACTGTAATCAGAAATTCCGCTCTGCATAGGCGGAAGCGGTGTGAACATGGCAATTTTCTTGCGTTTTTCTTTGTGAAAAGGCAAATGTAGTTTTTCAATTTTATAAAAGGCTGTTATGGTTTTTGCCGCTACATTCTCCCATGTAAATTGGGTAAGTTTCTCTTTGCCGTTTTTTAATAATCCCTTCAAATCAGCGTTGGTAAGTGCTTCTGCAATCCCTCGGGTAATGCTGTCTATACGGAAGGGATCTACCAGAACAGCCGCATCCTGGGCAATTTCGCCCAGACTGGAGTTGACAGAGGTGACCACAGGCGTTCCGCAGGCGAAGCTCTCCACCACAGGCAAGCCAAAGCCTTCATACTTGGAGGGGAAAACCGTTAGGTCTGCTAAATTATACAAGGCAACCAATTCCTCATCGGTCACATAATTTGTAATGATCACTCTGTCCGACACCTTTTGATCTTTTGCGATCTGTCTGAGCTCCGCCTCACCGTCTTTGGTTAATTTAAAAACCATCACCAATTGGTATTTCCGGATGATCTCCGTGGGTAATTTTGCATAGGCTGTGATGATCTCTCTGTAGTTTTTACGTTGATCCTCTCCGCCGGGATATAATAAAAATGGTGTCTTGACATGAAATTTATCCAATACCCACCCTAGCTCTGCATGATTCAGCTCACGAAAGGTATCCTTCACTCCCGCGTAGATCACATCAATTTTTTCTTCATCAATCTTCAGATATTGATGAAGATCATTTTTTGCACTTTCTGATATAGCGAACAGCCTGTCTGCGCGCTGATACAATTCTAATTTTTTCATATAATTCTTTTTGGTAACTGCATCAGCCAGATATTGCTTCTCAAAAATCAAAGGGATAAGATCATACACCGTAATAACTAGCCTGGTTTGTTCAAAATACGCGGGCTTATAGATGTCCCAAACATCAAAGATGCTGGTCAGATAAAAAACATCAATATGAAAATCAGCAATAAATTTACGAATGATATTTCCGATAATGGTCTGAAAATTTTGGTCGGTATTATTTTTTGCAAGCAGGAATTGGTTTTTTCCGGAATAAAGAGAAAAGATCTGACAATTTGCCGTATCTGTTACTCCCAGAATCTCGTAAATATTTTCATCGCCGTACAGATTAAATAAATAATATTGATTTGCTTGATCCTGCCGCAGGATTTGTCTTATCTGCTCCAAGCAATACCGACCGATACCCCTGTATCTTGATTCCGGACTTAATATCGGCATCATATCAATCGCTATGTTCATTGCAAATCTCCTTTATGCTTCTTCTGTCAAGAAATATCGAATTAATACCCGTAAAAGCATATTCCAGATAATCCTTACTGTTCATAAAAGCAACAATCTTTTGATTTTTATTTTCCACCACCAATGTAGGCTGATATTGAATCATTTCGCAGACTACAATCGCCGGCCGGTATTTCTCAAAATCTACGGATTGCAAAATTTCCAGATCCTTACCCTCTATATCGATATTTAAAATGACCGGTGCTTTCCCCATATAGACATCCATAACATCGTTCACTGAGATGGTTTCCACCTCAACCGTTTCTACAATGCTCAAGCTCGGATTTTTACCGATATACTCCTGTGCAGTCTGCAGATCGGGGGTGGATAAGCCATCTCCGCTCAGTATATGAAAGTTGACCTTCTCTCCCGAAACAATATCAATGCATTTATTAACCACTAGATCACCATTGCGATAAAACTTCAATTCGGGTATTAATTGCGGATTTGCCTCTACCAATACGCCCTTTGCGCCATGGCAATAAAAGAAGTAAGTATTGCTCAAATCCTTGGCATGATTGGCACCGAGATCAATATAATCGCATTGCGAGAGCGGTATATTCAATCCATTGGCAAGGTATGCAAGGATACAGTCCTCACCTGATTGTGCAGTACTTTTTCTATTCCAAACATCAACATTATCTTCATGAAAAAGATGCAGCTCATCCAACTGCTCCATCTTTTTCGCAATAGCTGAAAAGTTTTGCATCAAAAGCTGGTTCTGCTGTGAAAGCTCTGCGCAGGAGGTCTGTTGCTCTTTCAAAGTATTATCAACATTTGTCAGCCGTTCGATATTAGCGGATACCTTATCAGCATATGCGGCGGCAGATTCCTCCTGCTCTGTAATGCGCTGCTCCAAGGAGTTCACCTTTTCATACAGCAGCGCGTCGATCTCGTTAATATTCCCGATGGCAGGCAATACCGTTCTATTAAACTCTGTCTGTTGATCACAGATCGGTTGGATGTACCACTTTAAACATTTGCGTATCGCTCTTTTAAAAAAAATGATCGTCCTGCCCAGTATTCTTCTGTTTGAGAGGATTGGTTTGGCGGCCGGATTATCGGCAGTATTTTTCATGCTTTCGATATAGCCTGCAATGCGGGTAAAATTGGCTTGCGGACGCTGCTCTCCCGACACAGATACGGCACCTATTGGGTTATCCGACTGTACCGTAGTTATCATTTTTTCATATAAAGCTTTATGCGCCGCATTTTTAAACTCTTTCATGCTAACCTCCAAAAAATAACGAGAAGTCACATCCTGCGCAGCTGCCAGTCACACCGACCGGTAATTGGCTTTTTCCTGCATGAAAATTCATTTTCACGCTGTGCTCCTCTATTTTACCATCCATTTGTGCGTGCACGAGACAAACCCGACTGAGCGGTCTTTTGACACAACATCAAAGGTACAATAATTCCTGTAATAATCCATAGGTGTGCCGTTCTGATCCACTACCGCAACCTGCAGTATGTATTTACCTGACAAAAACGGCACAGCATCCATGATGAATTGAATGACGCCTTGGTTTTCTTCGTGAACAATCTGCAGCCGATCCAGCTGGGTGTTATTGCCGTACAGACATATACCATCCATTGTGTATATGCCCATACCGAACACATACTCGTCCAGCAGCTTATGTACTTGATAATGCATTTCTATAATAATACAGTCCCCCGCTTCAAAAACGGTGCTTTCTTTTTTCTGACGGTTCAGCATCTTAACATCCATGAGTTCAATATACTTTAGCCCGAAGTGATTGCTGCTCATATCCATTTCCGAGGAATCCTGCTGCGTTTCCGCTACTGCAGCCGTGGCTGTGATTTGTTCTGCAACAGTGTCTTCCGCTTCGGCAGGCTGCGTTTCAGTGATCCGTTCCTGCTCTCTTTCATTCTCGGCACGTTCCAGCGTTTCAATCTTTTTATGGTTCATAAAATTCAGGTAGTCATCTACCACACGGGTGGATTTGCCGCTGGATCTGATTTCGCCGTCTTCGATCCAGATGGATTTTGAACAGAATTTTTCTATGGTAGAGGTATCATGGGTTACGATGACAATGGTCATACCGCTGCCCTTCAGCTCACGCAGTTTATCAAAGCATTTTGCCTGAAAGTTCGCATCCCCCACCGCCAGTATCTCGTCAATCAAAAGTATGTCCGAGTCAACGTTAATCGCCACAGAAAAAGCCAGGCGCATATACATACCGGATGAATATGTTCTGACGGGATTATCGATGAATTCCTCCAGCTCGGAGAAAGCGATAATTTTTTTCAGCCTTTTGTCCGTCTGGGCCTTGGTTAAACCAAATATAGATGCATTGGTGTATATATTCTCTCTGCCGCTCATGTCCGGATGAAAGCCTGCCCCCAGTTCTATGAGGCTGGCGACCTTGCCGTTGATTTCGATACTGCCTTTATCCGGATACATGATCTTGGATAATAGCTTCAGCAGCGTGCTTTTCCCGCAGCCATTCTCGCCGATCAGACCGAGAACCTCGCCTTTTTCCACTTCGAGATTGATACCCTTCAGTACCCATCTATCCTCATACCGGTTACGATTTTGAAACAGAATTTTCTCTTTGAGGCTTTGTCCCTTATCGTAATATACCTTGAATTTCTTATGTACATCGTTTACTTTTATAGCCGTACTCATTACAGTTCCTCCGCAAAATGCTTTTCCAGCTTACTGAAGGTGAATAATCCTATGGCTAAAAACAGCGCACCCAATATAACCGCCTGCAGCAATGTTTCCATCTGCGGAGTTTTTCCATAATATAAAATATCACGATAGGCTGTAATGACAGATGTCATAGGGTTTAATTTAAAAATAATCAAGTACTTTTCCGGAATAAAATCTATGGGATAAATAATGGGGGTCATATACATCCAGATCATAGCCAAAATCCCCAGTATATGCTCCATGTCTCTGAAATAAACGGTAACAGAGGACGATATAAAAGCAATACCCAGAGCCAGCATATATTCTACAGCCATAATGACGGGCAGGCATAATAATGAGGTGAGGCTGATATGGACGCCTTCCAAAGCAACGGCGAGAAATATGATGATAAACACATAAAGCATGTTTACAAATGCCGCTGTGACATGAGCTATCGGCAATACCAGACGGGGAAAATATATTTTGGTAACCATACTCTTTTGAGCAAGTATACAGCTGGCTCCTCCCGTCAGGGAGGTGGAAAAAAACATCCACGGAATCAGTGCCACAAACAAAAAAAGATAATACTTCTCGATATTTGATTTCAGGATAGTCGAAAAGATAAGGGTATATACCGCCAGCTGTAGAAGCGGATTCAGAAAAGTCCACAAGAAGCCGAAAAAAGAGCCTTTATATCTGCCGCGGAGATCTTTTTTCACCAGGCTGTACACCATATGTCTATAATTATAAAGTTCTTTAAACATACCTGTTTCCGTCACCTTCTTCTCCAGTATTCAAGAATGTCTTTTAAAGTATCCTCCATGCGGTATGTCGTCTGCCATCCGGTATCCATGCGGATTTTTGCGTTATTACAGGCGATCATGGGGATATCCACGGGACGCAGCTTGTCCTGTGCCACTGCTACTTGAATCTTTTCTTTTGAAAAGCTTAATAAAATATCCAGTATCTTTTGAATACTGACTGCATTTCCGCTGCCAATATTATAGACCTCTCCGATTCTGCCTTTTTGCATCAGCAGATAATAGCCTTTCACAATATCCCTGACGTCCGTAAAGTCCCGATAGGCCTCCAGATTCCCTACCGAAAGGACGGGTTCAGCGCCCTTCTCTATCTGCGCAATTCTGCATGCAAAATCAGAAGCCACGAAATTCATTCCCTGTCCCGGGCCGATATGATTAAATGCGCGCACAAGAATGACAGACATACCGTAAGCCTGTGCATACAGCTTGGCTAACTGTTCCTGGGCGACCTTACTGACTGCATAAGGACTCTGCGGATGCATGGCATCTCCCTCAGAGACAGGGCATTGCACAGGCTTTCCGTATTGATCAGAGGAGCCGATAATCAGTATTTTCGGATGAATCGCCGTTGTGCGAATGCTCTCCAGCAGGTTGACCGTGCCCTTGACATTCACGTCAAAGGTAAGTGCGGGATTCTGCCACGACAGCGCCACCGATGCCTGCGCCGCCAGATGATAGACGGAATCGGGTTTTACCATATCCATGACGCGCTGTACAGCTTCCTTTTGCAATAAATCCATTTGGAAGACATGCACATGATTCATATGAACATTTTCATCAATGGTTGTCCCGAAAACCTCAATATCCTGTTCATGTAAAAGTTCCGCAAGGTAAGCTCCGACAAAGCCGTTCACACCTGTTATTAAAGCTCTCATTTTATTTCCTTCTTCGCAATTAAGCTTACTGGCATTTTTTCATTTTGATTTCTGAACCAACCAGCTCCAAATCGTTCTGCACCATGCGCTCTACCATTTGTGCAAAACCGATTTCCCTTACCCAGCCCAGATTTTTTTCTGCTTTTGCGGCATCTCCTAAGAGAATATCTACCTCTGCCGGTCTGAAAAAGGCAGGATTGACGGCGATGATTTTTTTACCGGTAGCCTCATCTATGCCCGTCTCATTCATGCCTGTTTCCTGCCAACGAATGGATATGCCGGCGCATTTGCAGGCAGTCTCCACAAATTCCCGTACCGTTCTTGTTTCGTTGGTCGCGACAACATAATCGTCGGGAGCCTCCTGCTGCAGCATCAGCCACATGGCCTTTACATAATCCTTCGAGTGACCCCAATCCCGCTTGGAATCCAAATTGCCCAGTTCAATGACCTCCTGTAATCCGTATTTGATTCTGGCAATGCCGTCGGTGATTTTTCTGGTTACGAATTCTTTGCCCCGCCGCTCGCTCTCATGATTGAACAATATGCCCGAGCAGGCAAACAGTCCGTAGCTCTCACGATAATTCTTGGTAATCCAGTGACCGTACAGCTTGGCCACGCCGTAAGGGCTGCGGGGATAAAAGGGAGTATCCTCATTCTGAGGGATGGTCTGCACCAACCCGAACATCTCACTGGTGGATGCCTGATAGAATCGGGCATCCGGTTTCACGATGCGGATAGCCTCCAATATATTGGTGACCCCTATTCCGTCAATTTCCGCCGTCAAAAGCGGTTGTTCCCAACTGGTCGCCACAAAGGACTGTGCCGCCAGATTATATACTTCGTCTGCCTGTGAAATCTTCATAGCGGTTATCAATGAAATGACATCGGTCATATCAGCATATATGAAATGAATTTTATCTTTGATATGGCTTACATTACCGTAGTCGATGACACTTTTTCTCCTCATGATACCATATACCTGGTATCCTTTTTCCAGCAGAAGCTCCGCCAAAAAGGAGCCGTCTTGCCCGGTGATGCCGGTTATCAATGCGTTTTTCAAAATGTACCTCCGTTATTTTCGCTGTTTTCGCAAAAATTTATTTGTGTTTGCAGGCTAGTCTCTGTATGCTTGCAGGAAACTGAATCGCTGCAAAGCGTTTCGTATACAGCCCATATGTGGGTGATCATCTTTTCGGTAGTAAACAGTTCCGCCACTCTCTTCTGCGCATTCTTGCCGTACCGCTCTCTGAGGGCATCATCATCGACCAATGTCTGCATTGCTTCGGTCAGACTTTTGATGTCCCCTGGTTCAACGGTAATACCCGTCTGTCCGTGTTCACTCACATAAGGAACGCCCGTAGGCAGCAGGGTGTTGATGACAGGCTTGCCGCAGGCCATTGCCTCCAGCTGTACCAGCCCAAAGGCTTCGCTTTTAGCCACTGACGGAAGCACAAAGATATCGCACTTCTGCAAATATGTATTTCTGGTCGCGGCATCCACCGTACCCAAAAAGTGAACGCGGTCCGCCAAACCATATTCCTCAGATAACTGCAGCAGTTTTGGGTGCATTTTTCCTGTACCGATCAGCCATAAATCTGCATTCTTTATGTTTTGGAAGGCTTTTAAAAGATGCTCCAAGCCTTTGTAATAAACCAAGCGTCCTATAAAGAGTATATTCTTCCGCGTGCCGTCATTCTTCATCAGACAGGCAATATTCTCGGCCCTCTGATAGCTTTTCGGATCTACACCATAAGGTATCACTACGCATTTGTCCTTATAGGGAGCAAGGAAGCCAGAGGACTCTATATTTCTTTCGGCAGAAACCATAATACAGTCCGCCCTCTTCAGAAAGGCTGTCATAATGGGCTTATATAGTTGCAGAAGAAATTTCTGTTTCACAATATCGCTATGCCACCATGCGATAATCTTGCCCTGATAACCTGTAAGCAGGAGAAGCAGGTCTCCCAGCGGAAAAGGCATATGAAAGTGAATAATATCTCGGTCCTTGCTTTCCCTTTTCAGATCCCGCCAAAGACTGAAGGAAATGGGCATAGACGCCACCTTCAGATAGCAGGAGGAACGCAGAACCTCCACACCGTTTACCCTATCCCTGCTCCGCTTCCCGTTATTCTGACAGACCAGCACCTTCATATCTACTTCCTGCCTTATGCCGTCAGACAAATCCAGTGCCACTTTTTCTATGCCGCCAAGCGCGGGATGATAATATTTTGCAAATTGTAAGACCTTTAATTTTTGCAAAAGTTATACCTCCCTGTTGTAAAAGCTGTCCTGCGCAAATACATTTTTCAGAAAAATATCAGCCGCAGCCTCCCAGCTGAAAAACGCGGCCCGTGCAATGCCTTTTTTAATCATAGATTGCCGATAGGCTTCATCCGTTAAAAGCTGTTCCATTCCCTGCGCGATAGAATTCGGAGAGAGCGGATCCACCATTACGCCCGCATCTCCAACCACCTCCGGCAAGGCCGCAGTCTTCGAGACCAGTACAGGCGTGCCGCACGCCATCGCTTCCAATGGCGGCATACCAAAGCCTTCATAGAGAGAGGGGAATACAAAAACCTTCGCGCCGGCCATCAGCAGCGGTACATCAGCCTCATCGATATAGCCGGGGAACAGAACATGATCGGCAAGTCCCAGCTCTTTTACCAATGCGAATATCTCCTGATACTGCCAGCCCTTTTTCCCGGCAATCACCAGCTCAGGTACTGCCGGATCGGCTTTACGGAGTATCTGATACGCCCCGATCAAACGGGGAATATTTTTTCGGGGCTCCAGCGTGCCTAAATATAATATGTATTCACCCTGTATACCGTATTTTTGCCGCGCGCAATGTTTTTGTTCTTCACTGTAATGGGGGTGATACATACGGAAGTCCACGCCGCATGGCACAACAATGATTCTATCCTGCCGGTAGCCCAGAAAGCGGCTGATCTCGCCCTTGCTGAACGCGGATATTGTCACGATCAAATCTGCCCGTTTGCAGGTTTGTTTCATATTGGCCTCCAGCATTGCCTTGGTTCTCCAATGCATGGTTTCAGGGTAACGCTTGTACACCATGTCATAAACGAAGGCAACCTTCCTGCCCCGCACGCCCGGAGGAATGCAATAATTGAAAAACACAGAGAGATCAGCATTCTTGGGGAAAAAACAATGATACGGTATGGGAAGCACACGCCATATTGCTTTATAAATGCGCTGAACGAAAAATCCACACGCATCAAGCTGTGCACCGCCGATGCCATAGCATTTCATGATTTTCAGTTGTTCAGGCGACCGGTGCAGTGAAAAATAGCGCAGCAAAAAGCGAGATGCCCCTGCACGCTCCATCAGTGCATCTGTCAGATTCACAGCATATTTCCCTATGCCGGTCTTTTCGGTATCTAAAAAAACCCCTGCGTCAATGGCAATCCTGTGGTATGCTATTCCATCATTTTTTTGCATTATATTTCTCTCATGCTTGCTTTATACAAGGCAGCCCTGTGTCTATTTGCACCGCGACCACGTTCAGTTCCTGTGTCGGGCTGGCATTGGTTAATTGGTATTTCTGCCCGGATGGTATCTGAATACTTTGTCCTATACCGATGCGCCGCACTGTGCCATCCGTTTCAACCAGCGCATTCCCGGAATTTACGATAATATGTAAATTGGTATGATGATCATTTTGCGCACATAAGCTTTTTCCTGCCAAAATGCAGAGATTCTTAATCTTGGCGGAATGATTATCCTCCCAACCGGCAAAACAACCCCAGGGGCGGTAACTGGTGAAATAAAAATCCGCCCTGTTATCCTTTTGCCCCTTTAAAATGGTAACTGCATCCTTTACCTTTTGCGTCTGATCGCGATGGCAGATCAGGATCGCATCTTTTTGGTCTACCACCACAAGATTATCCACGCCGATAACAACAATGGCTTTACTTCCGTCTGAATAAACCATATTATTCCGTGCTTCCAGCATCACCTCGCTGTTAAAGCATACATTTCCGTTCGCATCCTGCACGGAATTATATTCGCCATAGAAGGTTGCAAAACTGCCCAAATCATCCCAGTCCACCTTCAGCGGGATCACGGCTACCTTGTCCGAATGCTCCATGACTCCGTTGTCTATAGAAACGGAGGGTGTATTGGCAAAGCATTCTTCCTTACTCTGTGCAAGAAAGGCCTGATAGACCAAGGGCGCACACTTCTTAACCTCTTGTGTAAATACATCTGTACGGAACATGAACATACCGCTGTTCCACAAGTATCCTTCCCGCAGGTAGCGTCCGGCAGTTTCAAAATCCGGTTTTTCTTTAAAATGCTCAACCAAAAAGCCGTTCTTCATTGCCTGTCCGGGCTTGATATAGCCATAACCGGTTTCGGGTGAGGTCGGGCATACGCCGAAAGTGATCAGATAATCCTTTGCCAGTGTCTGTCCGGATTTTATGTAGGCGATAAAATCATCCTCATCTTTTATCAGGTGATCCGACGAAAAAACAGCGACGATTTCTTCACCCTGTTTACGAATTTCCTGTATGCCATTATAGATTGCAGGCAGCGTATTTTTCGTTTGCGGCTCGCAGATGATATTTTCAGGTGGCAATTTCCTGCCGATTTCCTCGATCTGGGCCGAAATAATGATACGGTAATCCTCATTCGTCAATATATAAATATCATTAATTTCGGCTAATTTCAGGCATCTCCCGACAGTCAGCTGAAAAATAGATTTGACCATACCCTTTAATTTAAGAAACTGTTTGGGATATTTCGATCTGCTCAGCGGCCATAATCTCGCACCCGAACCGCCTGCCAATATAATGATTTTCATATCATAAGCCCCATATTTTTTAGCATTGTCTATGCATTTTGGGTTCACTGTGCTAAAATTCGCATAATCTATTTTTTGTTATCGTTTCCTTAATAACATTCCGAATATTATTATACATATTTATACCATATAAGTCAACGCTATATCATGGATTATGAGCAATAATGTAGAAACTATATATAAATAACACTTAAATATTTGATAGATAGTAAAATGGAGTGTACATCCTGAAATGGGGAAAAAGATAGCCCTTAATAAACCTTCGTGTAGGATGCGGCTGTCAAGACAGCACAACAACAGGAGTTACTCCTATTTTACCGCATACGGAAGAGGCTACATAAACAAATTATCTGCACTGGGATATTCCAACAGGGCCATTGCAAAGCGTATCTGCCCCATCGGTCTGGCGTAGGCAGCGAACTCGACCGCAATAATTGAATAATTGGATTTTTAAGGTATAATAAATTTAATATTATTTATAATTTTCATGATGTTGCTATAAATTATACTATTATAGATTGGTTCAGATATAATCTCTCGTCACAAGAAAGAATGCGTTTTATAAAAGTGCAGATTTTACTGGAGTTTTATTATTGTAGATAGACCAATTTAATAGTGATTATAACCATTTCCCGAATATGCAATGAAAGTAGAATTATAGGTTGAGGATAAGCACATAAAATTATTGAGTGTATATGGGAAACCCAATTCCAATTTAATGTTTCATTTTATCCAATCACCGAAGGATCGATTGTGATCCAATCTTCTTGCGGATGTTTAAATGCTTCCGGGGTGCTGTCATAAGCTTCTCTCCATAGTAATCTTCCTTTATCGTCATAACCGCTGTAAACAAGCTCCGTACTAAACCAAATTGAGCTTATATACGGAGGTTGCGGTAAGGTGCCGGTAATATTTGTTGACAAAACTAAAAAATAATCTTTGCATTCAATCATTTTTTCTACAGTTCCGGCATCAAACGGAATTTTGCTTTTTATATTTAAATTTTCATCATATACATTCAATGCGGTATCGCTTTGCAGCAAAATCCCATTATTACATCCTGAAATCATATGCAGCCCTTTGTCGCTTAAAAGAACTTTTTTTATAAAATTATCATTTAAGTCATACTGTGATAGATGATACTTGTCGCCAAAATTTACACCTGATAAAATATAAATATTGTCCTTATAAACGCTTACAGAATCATCCGTCAGATATTCATCAAACTTTTCATACCATGAAAGCTTCAGTGATTCATCAAACAGCGCAACAACACTAACACCATATCCGTCTTTCGAAGCCGAAAAAGTACCGTCTGTGGACTGTGAATTTATAGTAGCAACGATTCCTTTTCCCTCTATATATTCAGCATGAAACAGGCTGTCATAATCAGATCCGCCGTAATATTTTTCCGTAACGAGTTTACCTTCGCTCGTTAATTTAGAAAGATAGATTTTAGAAGGACTAACAACCCCCGTGGTTTTTGTTTCGGTGCTTTCTGTATATCCGATAGTGATTACATCCCCATTCGACAGAACAAAAACATTTTGCAACGCGGTATCAGAAAAGCCTTTGTATTCATACATCCATTCTATATCCCCGGCTTTATCACATTTTGTGATAATAGGATTTGTGTATACCCAACTGCCATCGGATAGTTGATGTGTTGACGAATTCGCGGAAAGTATAAAGCCTCCGTCATTAAGCGGAACAATATTGAAATAATATGTTTCGTCCGGATTTCCAAAATTATATTCTTTTTCCCAAACAAGGGTTCCATTTAAATCATAGAATTGAACAAAATTCCCCTTATCGGTTTTTCCATAAAAATATCCGTTACTAACTTTTATACCGTTTAATAAAAGATCATTATTTATTATAGACTTGGTATAATCTTTAGGCAACGATGAAATATTTTTAACGGCGTTGTATTTTGTGTTCAAGGTCTCTTTTTTACACGAAGTTAAACCACCCATCAATACAACAAAGCACAATAAATACAAAACTACTTTTTTCATACTCATCCTCCTTACGCTGCATTTGTAATCAACACTATCGCTATGGCAATCAGCAAAATCGAAAAACAAACGGAAGAAAAAATTGTTATTCTTTTATATGATAGTATGTTTTCAATTCTTGCCTTTGTTTTTGCGCCACCAAAAGCGGATGCAAAAAACACTTTGCCCTGCGCAGCAGAAAGAACAGCGCTTGCATATTTTTTTGGACTGTCTGCTGTTTTTAGCACTTTGGAATCACAAGCCAGCTCCATGTCAGAAAAAAATGTTTTCAAAAACAACCATGCAAAGGGGTTAAACCAATGCAGACAAGCTGTAAGTATAGAAACTACACGCCATAAATTATCCTTCCGCCCAATGTGTACTTTTTCATGCATCACAATATAATCAATTTCGCCCTCTATTAAAACAGCAGGTATTATTATTTTCGGCCTGAATACTCCATAAACGGCCGGTACGGTGATGATTTCCGACTTGTATATGTTGTCTTTAACATGCTCTGCATCTTTCAGCTCAGACTTAATATGGAAATATAAGGTAATTTCCGTAACCATACAGACAATAGCAACCACTGCCCAAATAATTGAAGCAAAATTAAATATATTCGTTAATAAATCTGTTTTGTATTCTATGGGGAAATAGCTTTTCGCACCCATAATGGAATTTGTCATAGTCAGCGAAGTATTATCCTGCCAGATAATTAATGTTTTGGTGGTAAATCTGGATAAAAAGCTTAATAGGCTATATTTATTACCCAGTCCGAATGGAATCCAAAACCTGATAAGCGGAATCAGCCATAACAAATACACCGCAAATCGAGGGATAGACTTTATTTTTCGCAAAGCAAGTAAAATAATACCGCACAAACTACCCACTATGCTCATATTTATAACCCAATAAAAAACTTCGGATAACATAAGCTACCTCTTTTCTATGAGTTTTTTTAGCTCTTTTAGTTCATGCTCCGAAATATCATTTTCAATAAATGCTGCGAAAAAAGCTTTTTTTGAACCTCCATAAAGCTTATCGATTAAAGTTTTGGTTTCTGTTTTTTGAACAATTTCTCTTTTTATTAAAGAGGTACAAATAAAGCCGGGCTCGCTTCGTAAAATAGCTTTTTTTGCAATCAGCTTCTTTATAATGGTATAGGTTGTATTTTTATTCCAGCCAATTTTTTCGCCAGCCTTCAGACTTATTTCTTTTGCTGAAATCGGCTCTGCTTCCCATACTATTTCCATGATTTTCAGTTCGCTATCAAACAATTTATCATTTTCCATGCTCTTCGCTCCTTAGACTACTACAATAGTATATGCACATACTATCACAATAGTCTATGATTGTCAATGGGCTGTAATATTTTTATGTTTAAGATTTTTACAGGCAGATTGAAATAAAAACTTTTATGCAAATTATTATAGAATACTCCTTTCAGTTTTGCCAGCCGCTTCATTATGGCACTGTGTGTTTTATGTCCCGGCTTTTCCGCTAAAAAAATATAAGCCTTTGCCGTCTCACTGCCAATGGCTTCTCAAGCGACAAATACCTTCCTTGACAGTGTACCAATAAACACTTAAAATAGTAATCAATTCGTTAAGAATAAAAATGTTCCCAGCCGACACCGACTATCCATTCATATTTGTCAAAAATGAGGCGCAGCGCATGCCGAAGGAACCGGCGCAACGTTGAAATATTATTTTATGCGGCAAGGGAGGCTTTGAACGTGAGTAATCAGCATAAATCCTATATCAGTGTGATGCTCATCTTATCTCTCATCATGGCACTGTTTTCATCTGATTTATACCGATTGCAGGCAAATGCCATCGGAAGCACAACCCAGAAGCTATACTTTCCCGACTGGTCGCTTTCTGCCACAACAGGGATCACCGATGATCTGATCATCGGTCACTTGCCTGAGGGAACCTCTATCAATGAAGAGACTTCTACCATTGCATGTGCCGATTCTACTAAGTTCAGCTTTACCTCTGATGATGGTTCCCAAAAAGATTGGACTTATCGGGATACATTCGCCTCTCGCGGCGTTTCATGTACCCTTCCGCTGGTAGAAGATTATGTTACAGGACGTATTTCAACCGTTCAGATACCGTTGAGCACCGTACTTGCTTTGCAAAACGAATATGGCTATGAGATCGGCTCTCATTCTTATGATCATAAAAAGCTGACTGAATTCTCTTCCATGGAGGAAGTACTATTCCAGCTTACTGAGAGTAAGCGTTTACTGACCGAAATGGGCCTGCACATCAACAATTTTTATGTACCCTTCGGTGCCTATACACCGGAGATTTTGGAGGAAGCCGCCCAGATCTACAGAGCGGTCAGAACCTCTGACGGTGGTATGAATACACCGCTGAACAAAAGCAATCTTAAGGTAGTTTGGCTGGATGTGCCTACCTCCACGCTGGATACCGCCAAGCAAATTGTCGATGATGCCAGAGCAAGTCATGACTATGTCATTTTCGGCTTTCATGCGATGGTTGCCTCGCAGAGTTTCATGGACGATACGGTCGGTCAACTGATCGATTATATCCAGTCCTTTGAGGATACCCAAGTGCTGACGGTTGATAAAGCTTTGGATCGCATGGAGAATGTTCTCCAGAAAGATATCGATTATAAGATCATAGACGGTAATATCGTTTTAGATAAGTTCTTTTTGCGCAGTCTGCCAATCGGTGTGAGCTCTTTATCTCTTGCATTCAGCGATGGTACCACTGAAACAGTGGATTTTACCATTCAAAAAGAGAGCCTGCCTCGTCATAGAATGGCAATTGCCTCCTCCACCTTAACAGATGGGCCGAATCAGCTCGATTCCAATCAAACCATTGTGATACAGTCAGTGCTCGATACAAACATGGCAGGTGATTGTACATCCACCGCATCCATCGGCACCACGAGCGTAGAAGGGGTGCTGAACGAAAATTTTTACACCTATACTTTTTATACGAACGATATGCTTGACGGTCTGTACGATGAATTATTAATAGAATCAAATGTAGGAGAGGATCAAGTAACCGAACATGCGCCGATACAGCTTTCCATTGAAAAAACAATATCGGAAAAAGCGGTAGCATCCATAGAAATAACCACCCCGCCCGATAAAACCGAATATTTGGAGGGAGACCCGTTCTTACCGGCAGGCATGACTGTTATTGCTCACTATGAAGATGGTTCTTTCCGTAGTGTTACAAATTATACCACGGAAGGTTTTGCATCTACCCCTGGTATTCATATAATTACAGTCAGATATGCGGACGCCGAAACAACCCTTCAAGTAAGTGTGGCCGCAAAAGCTGTCTCTTCCATCAGCATTACAAAATCACCGACTAAATTAACCTATCATTTTAATGAGCCTCTTGACCTGACCGGTCTGGAGGTCACAGCGTATTATAACAACAGCACCTGGGACGTGATTACGGATTTTTCTGTAAGCGGCAACACCTCCACTTCCGGCTCCGTTCCTATTACCATTACATCCGGAGCATATACAACGCAATTTAATATAACTGTGAAAGAAAAGGAATTCCAATCGATCGCAGTAACAAAACCTCCGAATAAGCTAACATACTATGTCGGTGACGCACTCATGCTATCCGGGATAGTCGTTACCGGCACAAAAACAGACTTAACAACCGCCACCATATATAATTATACCGTGAGCGAATATAACATGAATTTGATGGGGACGCAAACCATAACTGTCTCTTTTGAATTAAATACGGCATCATTCGAAATTGAAGTTCTCCCTGTCGAGGTCATTGATATTGAAATCAGGAGCAATCCAAATAAGACAGTTTATCTGGAAGGCGAGCCCTTTGAAACGGCCGGACTGGTTGTCGCAGCCCTCTATAATAATGGCACTGCTGCCGTTATTACCGATTATACTTTATCCGGTTATACAAGTACGCCCGGCATAAAAACAATATCGGTTTCTTGTCAAAATGTAATGACCGCATTTAATGTTTCTGTTATCAGAAAGCAATTGACGCGCATCGCAATCACGCACATGCCAGATAAATTGACATACATAGAAGGTTTTGATGAAATTGATCTGACCGGCATGATCGTGACTGCCTATTACAACAATAATACTTCCGCTGTGATAACGGGCTATTATTTAGATGACTACAGCAATACGCTTGGAGCCAAGACCATCACTGTCATCTATAGTGACCTGACCGCTACCTTTAGTATTACAGTAACCAAACAAGGGAGCTCACCTTCCGGTATTACTTCTTCCAACTATAATTGCAATACAAAAACAGGTTATCTTTCAAAAATCGGGGAGTCTACCACCGTAAATACTTTTTTAAGCAAAATCAACGAGAAATCTCAAATAAAAATTTTTAAAGGAACCAGCGAGGTAAAGACCACCGCCTTGGTAGGAACCGGTATGAAAATAAAACTCATGAATGGCAATACGACGGTTCAGACTCTGACCGTTGTTATTACCGGTGATATAAATGGTGACGGAAATATAACACTTACCGATTTTGTACAGCTAAAATCGCATCTGCTCAATAAAAGCAAGCTTACGGGCAGCTATTCACAAGCAGCGGATATCAATGGCGATGGCAAGGTAACATTGACAGACTATGTGAAATTAAAAGCACACATATTGAACAAAGAAAAAATTACGCCGCAGTCCTATTGATATAAAAAGAGGAAATATCATGAAAAAACTAATCTCGATCATCATTCTGTTCAGTATATATACCTTTGTATTGCCAGCTGTTCATGCAACGGCGGCACCTACCTCTGCTCTGTCCGGGCCAACCGCAATACGAGCCAATGATACCATTACTATCATTTTTAGCGTGAATGGCTCCGGCTTGTGCGCCGTACATGGTGAAATAAAATATGATTCCGCAAAATTAATATATAAAGGTAACAGTGGGGTTTTAACAGGCTGGGCGATGGATATTGATGGCAGTACAGCCGGCGAAGTGACCTTTCTGGGAATGGATGATAAGTTAGCCGCTCCGATTAACACAAAAAAGCAATTATTTGCTATGACTTTTCTGGTGAAAAGCAATGTAACAAAGGGTGCAAAAATAGAAATCACAACCGCAAATCTTGCGACAAGCGATGGCGATACCGATATGACTATTACAAATGCATCTTTCTCTGCATCAATTGCAGCGCCGTTATCATCGGATGCTTTTCTTTCTTCCTTAATCGTAACCAATGCAGTCCTTTCACCGACATTCTCAGAGAACATTCTCTCCTATACTGCAGCAGTACCTTTCAGCACATCAAAGCTGGAAATAACGGCACTGACGAAGGATGCGAAAGCGAAAGTCTCCATAAGCGGAAACAATTTAATTGCGGGTGCCACTACAAACGTTACAATCACAGCAACTGCAGAAAGCGGAACCAAAAAGTCCTATATCATCAAAGTGACCCGTGCGAAAGATCCAGATTATCAGGCAAGCAGTATCAACACCTTATCGGCAATAACCATTGACGGATTCCGACTATCGCCGCTATTTAAGCCTGATATTACTTCCTATGTCGTTTGGCTGCCTTATGAAACAGACAAAATTTTCGTGGCAGGCAAGGCTACCGATGAAAAAGCTTCTGTGGCAGTCATTGGTGACGTTACCTTACAGGCAGGACAAGATAATCCTATTAAAATAGTTTGCACCGCCGAAGATGGTACTATTATGGAGTATCTTATAATTGCAAAACGCGCCACATTGTTTCATGCGGATACTATAGCGCCTTCTACACTGACTCCCACTTCAACATGGACGGGCACCCTGCCGACGAATACCTTGACGTCAATATCCACAAATAATAACTCTAACACAAATTCTAATAAAATCGAACTATGGAAAATTATATTATTTGCAATTGCCTTTACACTCCTGGGTATTTTAATCGGGAAATGCTCCTGCAAGCGCAGATAATGAATGGCGTTGATGTGAAGTATACTTCCACTGTCTTTTTGATAGGGTTGATACTGATTTCAATTTTAATATTAACAAATAGTTAAATAAGTGGCATAATAGAAGCAGTAAGGGCGACTGGTTATTATACCAAGACCGCAACAAACATACAGTCAACAAAATGGCCGAATATCGGCTCACTCAGACAAGGGAGCTGTCACCGACAGGTGACTGAGGGAGAGACTATACCATCCTTCTTCTCATTTCCCTCCTTCCGTCAGGCTGCGCCTGCCACCTGCCTGTGGGCGGTATTGCTCAATGGTAGAAGCCTTTTCACTTCCTATCGCTAAGCGAGAACGCTTAGAGATTTTGCTTAGAGATTTTGCTCAGCGAGTGGTTTACTTTCCGCGACAAAAATTCCCCCTGCTGCGCAGCAGGGGGAATGAAAATAAACCGGATATTTTTGCTTTTTCGTCTGTCTCCCTGAAAATAGATTATATCATTTTTAAAAAAGGACAGGCTTATTTTTATGACGCATACAAATCGTTTATTCTCCGAATACCTCAAATCCGCTGAGCACAATGGGAATCTGCTGATCCTCGTGCTGCTTGAACCCGAAAATCAGCAGGCGTAGAAAGCGGCAGCTGCCGAACAGCTCTTCAGATAAAGTAACCGTGCCATCTGCAGCTTTCTGAAGCGGCATGGGCTGCATGGTGCGGTCGCAGAGTATACTCCAGTCCTCACCGTCTGCAGAGCCATCCAGACGGTATTTTTGCTGGTAGACAGTATCTGCAGGGAAAGTGAGTTTCGCATAGGATATTGTTTTCTTTGCGCCCAAATCCATGAGCAGGGTGTTGCTGCCTGAATAGGAATAAGCACGCCAGAAGGTATCCGGATTATCGTCCAGAATATGATCCGCACTGTACCCTTGCATAGTAGAATTGCAGGAGACTGCGGCAATTTTTAGCTTGGGGTGAACGGGATTGCCTATGGGAGGTGCCAGCCAAAGCAAAGGCACGGCTTCTGTGGAAGATCG
>Ga0209373_10001479_pt1 | contig 27248 bp, 25 predicted proteins | sample Higcelweek5metaG_FD_187173 | JGI IMG/M metagenome (GOLD analysis project Ga0209373, IMG submission 187173) | Freshwater pond sediment microbial communities from the University of Edinburgh, under environmental carbon perturbations - High... | ecosystem: Environmental > Aquatic > Freshwater >... | reverse complement strand
TGCATACTAAATACGAATTCGGTTTGTTAGGCTATTATAATCAGTATCGTAAATCTCCGCTCGAAGGTTTCAAAATGGGTGGTGACGGTATGTCGGGATATGACATTTATGGATCGGACAATATTGCATTACGCGGTTACGCAAACGGAAGTATCACAGCTACCGAAGGTGGTGGTAGTGCAGCAAATATCTATTCTAAAGCCACCGTTGAACTTCGATACCCGATAACTTTATCTGAATCGGCAAATATTTATGCCCTTACATTTTTAGAGGCTGGTAATAGTTGGTACGATTTTAAGAGCTTCAATATTTTCGATTTGAAACGTTCTGCCGGTGTTGGTGTTAGATTTTGGTTACCAATGTTTGGTTTGCTTGGTATTGACTGGGGTTATGGTTTCGATTTACCTAACAACGGTATGTCATCATCAGCTAAAAGCCAGTTCCATTTCGTAATTGGACAGCAATTCTAATAATTGGTACGATAGTTGTTTTATTTAGCTCAAATACTAAAAACTTAAAATATTATGAAACGATTCGCAATTACACTTGTAGCAGTTCTTGCAATTTCATTTGCAAGCTACGCTCAAAAATATGCTTTTGTTGATACCGAATACATTCTTGAAAACATCCCTGCCTACAAAGCAGCTCAGGAACAATTAGATCAGCTTTCTGGTCAATATCAGAAAGAGTTGGAAACTGTACAGGCTGAGTTGGAACAGATGTACAATGATTTCAGATCAGAATCGGTACTCCTTTCCGACGAAATGAAGCGTAAACGTGAGGATGTTATTGTTACTAAAGAAAAAGAATACCGTACCCTTCAACAGAAATATTTTGGTCGCGAAGGTGAGTTGTATAAAAAACGTCAAGGTTTAGTTAAACCAATTCAAGACGATATCTACAACACCGTTAAGACAATCGCAACAGAAGGCAGCTATTCTGTGATTTTTGATAAAGCAGGTGGTTTATCAATGCTTTACACCGATCCCAAGTTTAATTTGAGCGATCAAGTTCTTGATAAAATGGGATATAAAAATTAAAGAATGATAAAGTTAACGTCAAAAAAAGTTATTTTTTATACAACTTAATTTTATATTTGCGTTCAACTTTACAAGGGGATTTAATCAGTTAACAAAAAAATTTAAAATAACAACGATGAAAAAAGTTTTTATAGTACTTATTATTCTTTTTGCCGGAATGGCAAATTTTGCTCAAGCCCAAACACAGAAGTTTGGTCATATTGATATTTCACAATTAATTCAGGTTATGCCCGAAAGAACTACGGCTTTGAATCAATTGGAAAAAACTGCAAAAGAATTGGAAGACATGCTTGGAACAATGCAGACTGAACTTCAGACAATGTTTAAAGAATATACCGATAAGAGAGAAACAATGTCAGACTTGGTACGTCAGGCCAAAGAAGAAGATATTCAGGCTAAACAACAACGAATTGAAACATTCAGAGCTCAATCTGAGCAACAACTACAACAAAAACAACAGGAATTAATGAAACCTATTGTTGAAAAAGCTGATAGTGCTATCGAAGTTGTAGCTAAAGAACAAGGTCTGATCTATGTTTTTGACATTAGCTCACGTGTTGTTGTTTACAAATCGAACCAAAGTGTTGATGTTCTTCCTATTGTAAAGAAAAAACTTGGGATTGAATAATTAATTCGAAAGAAATATTGAGAAGAGTCGTTTGGTATTTCAAACGACTCTTTCTATTTTAGGCTAACCGTAAAAACAACCTTTATATCATTCAGCATTATGGAAAGAAATCATCCTATTGGAATTTTTGATTCGGGTTACGGAGGATTAACCATACTCAAAGAAATCAAAAAAATATTGCCACAATACGATTATATTTATTTGGGCGATAATGCCAGAAATCCTTATGGAACCCGATCTTTCAATGTTGTTTATGAATATACGCTCGAGGCTGTGAAAAAGCTCTTCGAAATGGATTGTGAGCTTGTAGTTCTTGCATGTAATACTGCTTCGGCAAAAGCTTTGCGAACAATTCAGCAAAACGATTTGCCCAAAATTGCCCCAAACAAAAGAGTGCTTGGAGTTATACGCCCAACAGCCGAATCGGTAATAAACATTACTCGCAACAATCATGTTGGTGTTTTAGGAACAAATGGAACTGTTTCTTCACAATCGTATGTTATTGAGCTCGATAAGCTATCAGAAGGTAAAATAATTACTACGCAGGAAGCTTGCCCAATGTGGGTTCCAATTGTCGAGAATAACGAAATAGGAACTATGGGTGCCAACTATTTTGTCGAGAAAAATGTGACCAATCTTTTGCAAGTCGATCCAGAGATTGACACAATCATTCTGGGATGCACCCATTATCCCCTTCTTTCAGCCTCGATAAGAAAATACCTTCCACAATCAATTATGCTTGTTGAGCAAGGTGCAATTGTTGCAGAGAAACTTGCCGAATATTTGCAACGTCATTCCGAAATGGAGATTCGTTGTTCCTTAGGGAATTCTATAGTTTATTACACAACCGAACAATCGAAGAATTTCGAAGAGATGGCATCTATTTTTCTGAACGAAAAAATTTGCGCAGAAACGTTACATTTCTGATATCAGATAAAAAAAGGCTGCTCTTTTAAAAGAACAGCCTTCTGTAAGGTGAGTTAAGGATTTATTTATTATTCGCGCTAAAATTTGCGAATTAATATGCGTTGATAATTTGGATAAAATCTTCAGCTTTAAGTGAAGCTCCACCAATTAAGCCACCATCAACATCAGGGCTTGCAAATAATTCATTCGCATTTTTTGCATTGCAACTTCCACCATAAAGAATAGAAGTTTCGTTGGCAATTTCCTGACCGAATTGTTCAGCAATTGCTTCACGCAAAGCTTTATGCATATCCTGAGCTTGTTGAGTCGAAGCTGTTACACCTGTTCCAATAGCCCAAATTGGTTCATAAGCAAGAATAATTTTCTTGAAATCATCAGCCGATAATTTGAAAATTGTTTCTTTCAACTGATTGATAACATACTCGTTTTGGGTTCCTGAATTACGGATATCCAATGCTTCGCCACAGCAGTAAATTGGAGTAAGATCATTTTCTAAAGCCAAAGCAAGTTTTTTATTTAAGATTTCGCTTGTTTCGCCATAATATTCACGACGTTCGCTGTGTCCAAGAATAACATAATTAGCACCTGTTGACTTTACCATTGAAGCAGAAACTTCTCCGGTAAATGCGCCTTTAGCTTCTGCTGCACAGTTTTGAGCCGCAATACCAATACGTTTCAAATTAACACAGCTTACAGCACTAGTGATGTGAGTGAATGGTGTTCCTAAAATAACCAACACATCTTTTGCACCTTTCTTAGCAACAACTTCGTTTACAGCTTTTGCCAACTCAATACCTTCCTGGAGGGTTGTGTTACATTTCCAGTTTCCGGCAACTACTTTTTTTCTCATTGTCAAAAATATTTTTTTTTGATTTATTTATGTTTTACTCTGAATTTTACAAATTTATTAAAAATGAAGACTTCAGAAAGCATACTTGCCTAATATTAAACATTTAGCTCAGAAATATAATAATATTAAGCTAATGTTTTTGATTTTATCTTGAAATATACAAAAAGAGAGGCTATTAGTTGTATAAACATCTAATAGCCTCTCTTTAATATTGAAGAAATTAATATGTCGTTTCTCTTCTTTTTCCTCTTGGACCTTTGTCTTTGTCGCGGAAGTCGTTGCCTTTGAATTCGAAATTTTCTTCAGCTTCAATTTGAATTCCTTTGAACGAACGTTTATTCATTTCAGCAACAATTTTAGCTGATAATTTGGCATCAATTTCAACCGATGAGGCTCTCTTAAAAATCTCAATCTGACCAATATCCAAATCTTTTCTGCCAGAAGCCGAAATCAATAAGTCAATAACATCTTTCTTTGAAAGGTCTTTTCCTTTTCCGATATTGAAAACGACTCTAGACATTGGTTTATTAAATACCCTGTTACGACGAGGTTCACGATCACCTCTTTCTCCGTTTTCGCTTCTTTCGCTACGTTCTCCTCTAGAACTTCTTTCGCCTCTAAAGCTACTTGATCCACGTTCGCTTCTAAAACCTCGGTCTCCTCTATCGCCTCTGTCACTTCTGTCGCTACGCTCAAATCGATCGCCTCGTTCTCCTCTCATTGATTTTACTTCAACGCTAAGATCTTCAGCATCTTTGTAATAATCAAGAAAGCGGTTGAATTCTAGAGAGACAAAGCTCTTTATTAGTTCTTCGCGTGAAATATCTTTTAGCGAATCATAAACATTGTTCATGAACGGTTCTATTTGATCATGGTTAACTTCCGATTCTTTCAATCGATCGACCAAGCTAAATAGTTGTCGTTCACAAATTTCTTTTCCGCCAGGAACTTTCTTGGCTTCGAATTTCTTATGTATTACACGTTCAATTTCCCTTACTTTTCCCATTTCTTTCATGTTGATAATGGAAACCGACATGCCGTCCTTCCCTGCCCTACCTGTACGGCCAGAACGGTGGTTGTAGTTTTCAACATCATCGGGTAAGTTGTAGTTGATTACGTGTGTCAGATCGTTTACATCAAGACCACGGGCAGCAACGTCAGTAGCAACAAGCAAGCTAAGGTTACGGTCGCGAAATTTCTGCATCACATAGTCACGCTGAGCTTGGGTTAAATCACCATGAAGAGCTTCAGCATTATAGCCGTCTTTCATTAGCGAGGCTGCAACTTCTTTTGTTTCTTGTCGGGTACGGCAAAATACAATACCGTAAACTTCTGGATAAAAGTCAACTACACGTTTTAATGCCGAGTATCTGTCGCGAGCATGAACCATGTGATAAATGTGAGAGATATTTTCAGCACTAGCATTTTTTTGCCCTACTGTAATCTCTATTGCATTGTTCATGTAAGTTCTTGCAATTGCTGAGATTTCGTTTGACATGGTTGCCGAAAAAAGAAGTGTGTTCTTTTCATTTGGCGTATCAGCCAAAATTGCATCAACATCTTCTTTGAACCCCATTTTTAACATTTCATCGGCCTCGTCGAGTACCAATGAATGAACCTTTGAAAGATCAACTTTTTTTCTCCTCACCAAATCGTGTATACGACCAGGAGTTGCAACAACAATGTGTACACCTCTTCTAATTGAATTAATTTGTTTGTCGATAGGTGCTCCACCGTATACGGCAACAATATTCAATCCTTTTATAAACTTGCTGTAATTCTCGAGGTCGCGAGTAATTTGCAGACATAATTCCCTTGTTGGACTTAATACCAACATTTGAGGATAATTGTTTTCAATGACAATATTCGCCAATAATGGCAACCCAAACGCAGCAGTTTTACCTGTTCCTGTTTGTGCTAAACCTACAATGTCATTTTTACCTTGGATTAAAATTGGAATTACTTTCTCCTGAATCGGAGTGGGTGTTTCGTAGCCTAATTCCTGAATACCCATAAGGATTTCCGAAGAAAGCCCCATTTCACTGAATAACATACTTTTACTTTTTTGAGGCGTTCCCGTTTTATCCCTATAAATACAGGTCAGCCCGATTAATTATTGCGCAATCTTTGTCCCATTCCCAGATAAATCTGGGCACATTAAAATCTAAAATTTCTTTAAACGAACAGTTATGCTTCAACTGAATGATTGCTTTTCAGTTGATTTTTAAAATCTTAGATTTTCCTTAATCGGCGGCGCAAAAGTAATGGAATAAATTAATATATATTCCTTTTCTTTGTGATAATTTGGTTTTGTTAACTTTAATCTTAATTTGTCATCAAATATTTCATGGAAATCCAACAATTTAATAGAGATCTTTCTTCTGAACTCAAATTTAGTGCTTCGCGAAGTAGTGGGCCTGGTGGTCAAAACGTGAATAAGGTTAACTCAAAAGTTGAGCTTCGATTTCAGGTTGACCAATCGGAATTCCTTTCAGAAAATGAGAAGTTTATGATTAACTTACATTGTCGAAATCGCATTAATAGTGAAGGTGAATTAATTATTACCGTTCAAACTGATAGATCGCAACTAAAGAACAAAGAAGAAGCTATCGAAAAATTTTATCAGCTGATAACAAAAGCGTTAACTCCTAGAAAAAAAAGAAGACCTTCGGCACCAACAAGATCTTCGGTTGAACGACGGTTAAAACTGAAAAAAGAAAGTTCAGAAAAAAAACAACTTCGGAAGAAGATTGAATAACCGCTTCTTATGATTCTTTCCGCTTAAAAAAGTGATGAGAATCACCCCATTCGCCATAGCCAATTTCGCTGTCCGATAAGGCAATCCGGGCATCTAGGCACTTTACACAATTTTCTGGTTCTTCATCTACACAGGGTTTATTTTGGTAAAGATGATAATCGTTTCGATAACGGCCTGGAGTAATGTTTGGCATAATAATATTTGCTCCAACTTTTACACCTTTTTCGCGCCCCATTGGGTCTATAGCTTGCAAAGCTGTAGCAGCAGCAATGTTTATATCTTTCATTAAGATTCGAAGTAAAGCAATCATTTTCAGGCTCATATCAAATCTGGAGTTTAAGCTCCAGAGCCTATCTCTATATTTATATAGTGGAGTTTCGGTATGTTCAATGTAAGGTCCCATTCCTACCATATCAATATTTATTTGTTTCATATAGAGTAGATCATCGGCAAGATCTTCAATTGTTTGAAAAGGTAATCCAATCATTACTCCGGTTCCTGTTTGATAACCAATGTCTTGAAGCGATTTGATGCACCTTAAACGTTCGTCGAAGCTATGATCTTCGGGATGAATTTTCTTGTAAAGCTCCCGATTTGTTGTTTCAATTCGTAATAAATACCTGTGGGCACCGGCATTAAACCATCGTCTATAGACCTCTTCGCTCTGTTCTCCAACGGATAACGTAATGCCTAACTGATTGTTGCTTAACTCTTTTATCTTTCTTAAAAGATTTTCAATACGATCGGCAAATACTGTTGTACAATTCTCGCCCGATTGTAAAACAATTGACCCATAATTGTTTTCGTAACAGAATTTTGCTGCATTAAGAATTTCATCATCAGTTAAATAATACCGGGTAACATTATTATTTGAATTTCTAATTCCACAGTAAAAGCAATCCTTAGAACAAATGTTCGAAAATTCAACCAATCCCCTGAAATAAACTTTATTGCCAACTTCTTTCAACTTAACTTGTAGTGCTCTTTCGAAAAGGAACAACCGCTCTTTGCCTTCGGCTTTCAACATCATTATAATGTCTTCTCTGTCAAGTATTTTCTTTTCAAATAGATTAGCAAAAGTTGTCATATACATTTATAATATGGTATTTGCCAAAGATGAAAAAAAATCCTGATCGCGACTTATTTTTATCAGATTATTAAAATATTTACTTGCATTCTATTCAATAGAGGAATAACTTGTAATGAGAAAAATTAACCTATGACAGAAGCAAGTTTCTATATAAAGCTCGAAGAAAACAAAGTTAAATGCGAGTTATGTCCTCGCAATTGTGTCATTGAATCAGGAAAATATGGCAACTGTAATGCCCGAAGAAACCGTTCGGGATTGCTCATTTCAGAAGTATTTGGGAAGATTTCGGCCTTAAATTTCGATCCAATTGAAAAGAAACCTCTCTATCATTTTTATCCTGGTTCGGAAATTCTTTCAATTGGGACAACCGGTTGCAATTTACATTGCATTTTTTGCCAAAATTTTTCGATATCTCAATGCGACGGAGTTCAACATGTTGATATTTCTAATTATTCGCCTATAGAGATTGAACTTAAGTCGCTCAAAACTAAAAGAAATATTGGAGTTGCCTTTACTTACAACGAACCTATTGTAAACTTCGAATTTGTACTCGAAACATCAACGTTAGTTAAGAGAAATAGCCAGAAAACAGTTTTAGTCAGTAATGGATATATAAATCAAAAACCTCTAAATCAATTTATTGACGTGATTGATGCTTTTAATATTGATTTAAAGGGTTTTAGTACGAACTTCTACCAAAAATATACTAAAGCAACACTTGAACCAGTAAAACAATCAATAAAAAGCATAGCACAGAGTGGAAAGCATTTGGAACTAACCAACCTTATTATCCCTTCAATTAATGATGATGAAACAGAATTTGAAGAAATGTGTAAATGGATTGCCGGAGAAATTGGCGAAGAAACTGTTCTTCACCTGTCGAAGTATTTTCCCCGTTACAAGCTTGATCAATACCCCACTCCGCCAGAAACACTTTTCGAACTTTTTGATATTGCAAAAAACTACCTTAAGTATGTGTATTTAGGGAATATAGCAACAGAAATTCATAGTAATACGTATTGTCCATCGTGTGGAAAACTTATGATAGAACGAACCTATTACAATATAAAATTGAAAGACGTTGATGAAACTGGAAAATGTAAGAGTTGTGGAAAACAACTATTTAAATATTTCTAAAATGAACCCAAAGATTAGAAAAGCAGCCTTTGCGGGTCGATTTTATCCTGCCGATAAACACTCACTTTCAACGCTTATTGACAATATTTATAGTGTTGAAAAAGAACACATTAATATTGAATTGGCACAAAGACATATTTTTGGAGGTGTCGTTCCACATGCAGGAATTGTTTATTCTGGTTATCAAGCAATTCATTTGTATTCTATTTTGAAACAAAGCACTCAACATATTGACACAATTGTAATTATAAATCCAAATCATTCGGGTATTGGTAAAGGAATGTTCAATATTTCAGATTATGATTTATGGGAAAATCCTTTCGGTAAAATTGAAATTGACAGAGAATTTTCTACTGAATTAGGTTTCGAGATATGTAATGAAGCACATGACTATGAGCATTCTGGCGAAGTGCAATTGCCATTTTTGAGTTATCTCTATTCGCAGCCACCTAAAGTAGTGCTAATCACTATGAATCAACAAAATATAGAATCGGCGCAAGTTTTAGCAAAAAGAATTAGCGATGTAGCCAAAAAGATCAATAAAAAGATATTTTTAATTGCATCATCTGATTTTTCTCATTACGAATCGCCCGAGAGTGGCTTTAAAAGAGACCAGTATGTTGTTGATGCGATGATGAAACTTGATGCAGAACAAGTTTATTCCGAAGTGAAAAGCCACCATGTAACAGTTTGTGGTTTTGGTCCAATCATGACATTAATTAACTATGCAAAATTAGAATCAGAAAATTCACAACTTACAGTTCTTAAACGAGGACACTCGGGCAACATTTATCCATCAACCGAGGTTGTAGACTATATTTCTTTTCTTTGTTTTGAGAAATAGATCTATTTCGAACAACAAATAACATAAAACAGCTATTTTAGTAGCAAATTTTATTGACTTATGATTAAATCGATGACAGGTTATGGAAAGGCCGAATGTGAACTTCCATCAAAAAAAATTACGATTGAAATTAAATCGTTGAATAGTAAGCAACTAGATATTAATGCTCGATTCCCGGGAATTTATAGAGAAAAAGATATTGAAGTTCGTAAGATTATTGCAGAAAAGCTTGAACGAGGCAAAGTTGATTTTAATCTGTATTGCGAACAGCTTGGTGAAGAATCAAATGCCAGTATTAACAAACAAATTGTTAAGAACTACTATAACCAGTTGTTAGATGTATGTTCAGAATTGAAACTTGAACTAACAGAACACTCTTTTCAGAGCATTCTCCGCTTACCTGATGCTGTAAAAATAGATCACGAAGAACTTGACGAGGAAGAGTGGAAGATAATATTAGATAAAATTGGTTTTGCGATAGATAAATTAAACCAATTTAGGGATCAGGAAGGAAAAGCCTTAGAAGCAGATATGATAAGTCATATTGAGAATATCGTTGATTTAAAAGACAGAGTTCAACAATATGAAAGTGAGCGAATTGAAAAGATAAAATCTCGACTTTCTGATGCTTTAAATTCTATTTCTTCAAATGTTCAATCAGACCCTAACCGTTTTGAGCAAGAACTTATTTTTTATCTCGAAAAACTTGATATTAATGAAGAGAAAGTTCGTTTACAAAATCATTGTAACTATTTTCTTGAAACCATAAAAGAACCAATCCCATCGGGTAAAAAACTTGGTTTTATAACTCAGGAGATTGGACGTGAAATAAATACATTAGGATCTAAAGCCAACCACACCGAGATTCAAAAATTGGTCATAATAATGAAAGATGAACTTGAAAAGATTAAAGAACAGTCTCTTAATGTATTGTAGAATTTTTATAAAACGAGCATGCTGCTGAATTAATCTTAATGCAGATATTTACGAATGAAAGGTAAACTAATTATATTTTCAGCCCCATCGGGTGCAGGAAAAACAACAATTGTAAAGCATCTTTTAAGCAAAAACTTTGGTCTCGAATTTTCTGTCTCAGCAACAAGCCGTCCTTTAAGAGGAAATGAAGTTGATGGAAAAGACTATTATTTTCTTTCCGAAGAAGAATTTAGAAAACGGATTGAAAATGAAGAATTTCTGGAATGGGAAGAAGTTTATCCTGGTCGATTTTATGGTACGCTAAAAAGCGAAGTTGAGCGAATAAGAGACAAAGGTAACCATGTAGTTTTTGATGTAGATGTGGTTGGTGGTTGTAATATCAAGAAATATTATGGCGACGAAGCTCTTTCAGTATTTATTCAACCGCCATCTATTAACGAATTAAAAAACAGACTAATAACTCGATCAACAGATAGCGAAGATGTGATTGCGACCAGAGTTGAAAAAGCAGAATTCGAAATGACTTTTGCTAATCGTTTTGATGTTGTTCTTGTAAACGACAAATTAGATATTGCATTAAAAGAAGCAGAAAATATCTTAATCAGGTTTTTAAATATCAAATAGAAGTATGAAGATCGGGTTATTCTTTGGCTCTTTTAATCCAATCCATATTGGTCATCTTGCTATTGCAAACTATATTATTGAATATACTGAACTGGATAAGCTTTGGTTTGTTGTTTCACCTCAAAATCCTTTTAAGCAAAAAAAAAATCTACTCAATGATTATCAGCGACTTGAAATGGTGAACAGGGCTATCTATGACGATAATAGATTTAAAGCATGCGATATTGAGTTCAAACTCCCCCGCCCTTCCTATACAATTGATACATTAACTTACTTGACTGAAAAGTATCCCGATCATGAGTTTTTGTTGATAATTGGAGCCGACAACTATGCGAATCTCGAAAAATGGAAGAATTGTGAAATTCTCTTAAGTCAATATCGTTTCATTATTTATCCTAGACCCAATTTCCCGATTGAGAATAAACATATTAAAGGAGATTTTACTGTTGTCGATGCTCCATTAATTGAAATTTCATCAACCTTTATACGTAAGGCATTATCTGAAAAAAGAGATATTCGGTATTTTCTTAATCCCGAAGTATTTAAATATATAGATGAAATGGGGTTTTATAGTTAAAATTCTCAAAATCTTTGACTTTTAATAAAAATTGTCATAAATTATATCGTTGATACTAAATTAAATCGAGATATAATGAGCATGACAATTTCTCCATCAAAATTTGGGAGTTCAAATTACTTTCAAATTTTAGGCAATGGTAAAGCAGAAAATCTGCAGAGAGAGAATTTTAAGAAGCCTTATATTCCCTACTCTTTTAATGCATTAGAGCCAATTATCGACACCTTAACGTTGCGTACTCATTTTTATATGCACACCAATAGCTACGACCGACTTTGTGATTTACTCGGCTGTAACGTAGAAACAAAAACAATCGATTCAATTTTTAATGTAGAGAACAATATTCTGGATGAAAAAATATCTAATGCAGGGTTGCTCTATAATCATCAATTATATTGGAATAATTTATCTCCTTATGGAGGTGAAATGGAATCTGATTTGCAAAAAGCAATAAATAGTGAATTCAAAAGTATTTATATTTTCAAGCTCGAATTTTTAAAGAAAGCTTTACGCCACGAAACAAATGGCTGGGTTTGGCTTATACTCGACGATCAAAAAAAACTGAAAATAGTAACAACATTTGCTAATATAAATCCACTAATGTCTTTAGCACCAGAAAAGGGGGTTCCTTTGTTGGCAATCGATTTGTGGGAACATGCCTTTTCTTCTTATAACTTCTGTAATAAAAAAAGTTACTTAAGAAAAATTTGGATGCTTATTAATTGGAATGAAGTAAGTAGCCGCTATCGTTCAGCTTTTTGATATAAATTTCAACATATTTTTTCCTGATTTTTGTCTAAAACAATACATTACGTCACTTCTTAAATAGTGTTTGAGAATATTATTTTCGATCTTAATTTGAATTTTTTTAGATTTTTTTTCTGGAGAGATTTTTAAATTATTAAGAAAATATGCTGGCTTACAAGATAAAATAGATTAGCATGTTATCGAATAATAAATAATTGAACAACTATTTATTTTCAGAGAATTGATTCAATAAATAGTAAGTGAAAAACGTATTAATATTCTAATTTGGTAGGTAGATGGAACAATTTTTTACTTTTTTATATACATTTACCGCAATTTTGAAAAATAAATTCGATTGCTAAATGGGATTATTAAAAGACAAGTATTCGCTTTATGACGCTTCGCAGAAAGTTATCAAAGCAGGATTGTATCCCTACTTTAGGGAAATAGAATCAGAACAGGACACTGTAGTTGAGATCAACGGAAAAAAGGTATTAATGTTCGGTTCGAACAGCTATCTGGGGCTCACTAATCATCCTAAAATCAAAGAAGCTGCTATAAAAGCCATTGAAAAGTATGGTACCGGTTGTGCTGGATCCAGATTTTTGAATGGAACTCTCGACATTCATATTCAATTAGAAGAACGATTGGCTAAATTGGTTGGGAAAGAAGCAACGCTTTGTTATAGTACTGGTTTTCAGGTGAATCTCGGAGTTGTTTCTGTTTTGGCAGGACGTGGAGATTATATTATTCTTGATGAGCTAGATCACGCATCAATCATTGAAGGGAGCAGGCTTTCGTTTGGAAAAGTATTGAAATATGCCCACAATGACATGAATTCGCTTGAGAACAAGTTGAAATTATGTGACCCTGATCGTATTAAGCTAATTGTTGTTGATGGTATTTTTTCAATGGAAGGAGATATTGTTAAGCTCCCCGAATTGATTAAGCTTGCTGAAAAGTATAACGCTTCTGTTATGGTTGACGATGCTCATTCTTTAGGAGTATTAGGAAAGAACGGTAGAGGAACTGCTTCTCATTTTGGTTTGACAGACAACGTTGATTTGATTATGGGAACTTTCTCAAAATCGTTGGCATCATTGGGCGGGTTTATTGCTGGAGATAAAGAAGTTATAGATTTTATTAAACACAACTCTCGTTCATACATTTTTAGTGCTAGTATGACCCCGGCTTCTGCAGGTTCAGTTCTTGCTGCCCTAGATATTATGGAGAGTGAACCTGAAAGAATTAAACACTTGTGGGATCTTTCAATCTATGCAAAAAAATGTTTTGATGAAGCTGGTTTTGAAACAGGAAAATCAGAATCTCCTATCATTCCTCTTTTTGTCCGTGACGATATCAAAGCGTTGAAACTCACTAAAATGCTACTTGATGAGGGCGTATTTATCAATCCTGTAATTTCGCCAGCCGTTCCACGCGAAGATAGTTTAATACGTTTCTCGCTGATGGCTACTCACACCTTTGAACAAGTAGATGAGGCTGTTGAAAAGATAACCAAAGTCGCAAAAGAACTTGAAATATTATCGCCAGTTCCTGCTTATAAATAGCAGGAACTTTTTTTTAAAACCTACCCAATGCAAAAAGTCATTTTTATTACAGGCATATCTTCAGGATTTGGAAAAAAAACAGCTGAACTTTTAGCTCACAAAGGTCACATTGTTTATGGTACTATCAGAACTGCTTGCGATGTTGATCCTTTGATACATGTTCTGACAATGGATTTAACAGATCCTTCGTCGATAAAAAGTGCTGTTGATAAAGTAATTATAGAAGAAGGACGAATTGATGTTCTAATTAATAATGCAGGAATGCATTTGGGTGGGCCAATTGAAGAAGCTCCGGCCGAGCTTTTTACCCGTCAGATGAATACAAATGTTAATGGTTTGGTTCATGTTCTACAGGCAGCATTGCCAACAATGAGAAACCAAGGCGGAGGTTTGATTATTAACTTCAGTTCTATTGGGGGTATTATGGGATTGCCTTTTCAACCCTTTTATTCTGCCAGTAAATTTGCCATTGAAGGGTTGAGCGAAGCTCTGCGCATAGAGCTAACAAACTTCAACATAAAAGTTGTTGTTATAAATCCTGGCGATTTCCATACAAACAATACCGCCAACCGAATAAATATTGTTTCAGAAGGAGGTCCTTACGATGCGCAATTTAAAAAATCGATTTCTGTTATCGAACGTGATGAAAATGGAGGCTGGCTGCCCGAAGTACTAGCAGCAAAGATTTGTAAAATTGTAGAAAGCAAAAGACCACACAACCGGTACATAATTGCCACATTGGAACAGAAATTTGCAGTATTGTTGAAACGTATTTTACCAATTTCAGTTTTTGCCGCTATTTTAGGAGCACATTACGGAATTGAAAAAGAGAAAGATAGTAGCAAATAAATCTTTTTATCTACGCCAGAAGGCAAAAAGTTCCATAGAGAAAGCGATGCCTCCGTGTATGAAAATTCCGCCCCAAATATTTCGGCTATAGAGGGCGATTATACCTAGAATGTAACCACCAAAAACCGAACTGATTGTTTCGCCCATCGGTTTTCCAAAATGCAATACAGCGTAAGTTGCAGCCATTGGTAAAACGACATTCTTCCCTAAAATTTTTGAAAGACCAATTACCAGAAAACCTCTGAAAAACAGTTCAGTATTCAGAAAATCGAAGAGATAAATTGACTCATAAATTAGTATGCTTACAATTTCTGGGAACTCGTAATACTTAGCAAAACGATCGCCGCCTGTTCGCTTATAAGTTGGATAATAATCAAGGAAATCAGGCAAGTATGTTGCAATATAAACAATAGGTATCATGATCAGAAGCATAATTGAATATACCTTAAAATCAACCTTATCAAAACGCAACCCATAAATCCCATACTTTTCTTTTCTGTCGAAAATTTGCTTCAAAATCACCAACATTAAAAAGATAGTAACTAGTCCATAAACATTAAAAAACACCTTGAAATAGAATCTGTAAGTTTCAAGAGGCACAACATGTCTGATGAATTGAGAAACTTGTGGAAATATTGATCGGTCTACTCCCAAAATAAGAAGTCCAATCAAACTTTTCAACCAGAACTGCCACGTGAAGTTGATTTTGTTTTTGTTGAAAACCCAAATAATAAGCAAAACACCATAATAGGCAACAGCATGATATCCAAAGAATAATAATATTCTGAAATGACTTCCATAAAAACTATCGATAAATGAATCTTCAATATCGAAAGAGTAATTTATTGCAATTAAAGCTCCAACAAACAGTAAAAAAGCAACATAGAGAGGTGTATTGTAATATTCCTTGTGAAAGTCTTTGATATATTGGATAAATTTTTTCATCGGGGTTTGATTTAAGACTACAATATATTGAAATATTATTAAACTCGAATGAGATACAATTTTGCATCCCCGAACTAACTATATTTTCCTATTTTTACGCAAATTTTATCTATGATACCATATTTACAAGTAGAAGGTCTTTCCCGTTATTGGGGTGAAGTTAGTTTGTTTGAAGACCTTAACCTTACAATTGCACAAGGACAAAAAGTTGCCATAATTGCCCGTAATGGTGCAGGAAAAACCACTCTTCTCAATACTATTATGGGTATTGATTTGCCCGATAGCGGAAGAGTTATTTTTTATAACGATATTTCAATCGGATACCTTAGTCAGACTCCTAAATTGCACCCTGAATTTAATGTAATTGAAGAAGTTTACTATTCAACGAGCGATGTTGTAAATGCAGTTCGTGAATATGAGGCGGCAATTCTAAATCCTGAAAAAATAGATTTGCAAAAGGCTACCGAGAATATGGATCGATACAATGCCTGGGATTTCGATGTGAAGATCAAACAAATACTTTCACAGCTGAAAATCAATAATTTCGATCAAAAAGTAGGAACACTTTCGGGAGGCCAACAAAAGAGGGTGGCTCTTGCAAATGTTTTAATCAACGAACCCGATTTTGTTATTCTTGATGAACCAACCAATCACCTTGACCTAGACATGATTGAGTGGCTCGAAGAATATTTGTTGAAAACAAAAAGTACTCTTTTCATGGTTACTCACGACCGCTACTTTCTTGATCGCGTTTGTAACGAAATATTGGAACTCGATAACCGAACATTGAGCCGCTACAAAGGCAATTATTCGTATTTTCTTGAGAAACGACAAGAACGCCAAGATCAAATTCTAGCCGAAGTTGAAAAGGCCAAAAACCTACTCAGAAAAGAGCTTGAATGGATGCGCCGAATGCCTCAGGCTCGCGGAACCAAAGCAAAATACCGTATAGATGCTTTTTATGAACTGAAAGCCAGAGCCTCGGTTAACCTTTCTGACGAAGATTTAGCACTAAATATCAAAGCTTCAAGACTAGGTAACAAGGTTATAAACATTGAAAACCTAAGCAAAAGCTTTGACGATTTGATATTAGTTAAGAATTTCACTTACAAGTTTGCCCGCTTTGAGAAAGTTGGGATTATTGGTGATAACGGCACCGGTAAATCTACTTTTCTGAATATGATTACTGGCGCGATGAAACCAGATAGCGGTACCGTCGATATTGGTGAAACCGTAAAGTTTGGATATTACAGACAGGATGGAATTCAATTCTCGCCCAGCGATAAAGTGATTGATGTAATACAAGATATTGCTGAATATATCGATTTGGGAAAAGGCAACCAGTGGAATGCTTCGCAGCTTCTCACCCACTTTCTTTTTCCTTACGAGGCGCAACATGGTAAAGTAGAGAAACTTAGTGGTGGCGAAAAACGACGATTGTACCTTTGCACCATTCTAATGCAGAATCCAAATTTCTTAATCCTCGATGAGCCTACCAACGATTTGGACATTATGACATTGAATGTTTTGGAAGATTATCTGCTAAATTTCAATGGCTGTGTAATTATTGTTAGCCACGACCGTTATTTTATGGATAAAATTGTAGATCATCTTTTTGTTTTTGAAGGTAACGGTGCGATTAAAAATTTCCCTGGAAATTATAGCATTTACCGCGATTACAAAGATGAAAACGACCGGAATGACCGTCAGGCTGTTCTGCAAGAGAAGAAAGAAGTCGTTGTTGAGAAGCCCAAAGTAAAAGCAACTAATAAGCTCACTTATAATGAAAAACGAGAACTTGATCAGTTAGAAGTCGAACTGCCTAAGCTAGAAAAAGAAAAGGCCGATCTTGAAAATCAGATGAGCTCAGGTGAAATTAACCACGAAGAGATTCTTCGTATTTCTCAACAATACAATGAATTAAAGGAGAAACTTGAACTTAAAGAACTTCGGTGGCTTGAACTTAGCGAAAAGGCTTAAGCATTTTTGTTCTGAATGAAACGAGCATGGCAGACAGCCACAACAAGGATATGTATAACCTTGGCGAGATCCATGAGTGGATACGTTGTAGTTCAAAGTTAAAGATTTCGATCCAACATATAATTAGTAACTTAATACTGATATATACGAATGAAAATAATCTTGTTTCAATCCTTGTCAACTTGTAACTTTGGTTAAATTTGAAAATATGCTACCTAAGATTAATCAACTAAACTATACCGATTCTGGTAATTTTCTTTTGATAGCCGGACCTTGTGTCATTGAAGGCGAAGAGATGGCGTTTCAACTTGCAGAAACGATCATGAAGTTATCCGACAAGTATCATATACCATTTATATTCAAAGGTTCATATAAAAAGGCAAACCGTTCAAAATTAGACTCTTTTACAGGCATTGGAGACCAGAAAGCACTTGTAATTCTTCGAAAAATTAGCGAAGCATTCAAAATTCCTGTAGTTACAGATATTCATACTGAGGAAGAAGCTATAATGGCAGCTGATTATGTTGATGTACTTCAAATACCAGCCTTTTTGTGCCGGCAGACTGAATTGCTTGTTGCTGCTGCAAAAACCGGCAAGGTTGTTAACATTAAGAAGGGACAATTTCTTTCGGCTGAATCGATGCATTTTGCGGTTGAAAAAATTATTGAAAATGGCAACAACAGGGTTATGCTTACTGAACGTGGCAATACATTTGGATATCAGGATTTGGTGGTCGATTTTAGGGGAATACCCGAGATGAAGAAGAACAATTGTCCTGTAATTGTTGATGTTACCCACTCTCTGCAGCAGCCAAATCAAAGCTCTGGAGTAACTGGAGGCAGGCCCGATTTGATCGAAACTATTGCCAAAGCCGGAATTGCTGTTGGTGCTGATGGTATTTTTGTTGAGACTCATTACAATCCATCTGTTGCAAAATCGGATGGAGCTAATATGTTAAAAGTTGATCATCTCGACAAGCTGCTGTACAATTTAATACTGCTTAGAGAGGCAACAAATAAAATGAAATGACATCAAACTCTGCTGTTGTTTTCGAACTTATGGATTATAAAGTTAAACAATCGGGGTTTGTTGCTTATTGTTTTCTTGATTTTATATTTTTGATTCTTAATTGATTAATTTAATTTTTTTCGATTAAAAAATCTTTTTTTGGTTTTTTTAAACATCAAGTAGTCGTTGAATTGATGCTTGCTGTTAATTTCGAAGCCAAAATTGATTCAGTTCTGATAAAAAACAGACTTTATTTATTTCGTTACAAAATACAAATTGATGGCTTATAAATTATTAGAAGGAAAAAAAGGAATTATTTTCGGTGCTCTAAACGAAATGTCGATTGCTTGGAAAGTGGCAGAAAGAGCTGTAGAAGAAGGAGCTGAAGTTGTTCTCTCAAATACACCAATGGCACTGAGAATGGGTGAAACAAACCAATTAGCAGAGAAGTTGAATTCAATAGTTATTCCTTGTGATGCAACAGAGGTTGATGATATTGAAGCATTGATGCAACAAACGATGGAGCATTTTGGAGGAAAAGTTGACTTTATTCTTCATTCTATCGGAATGTCGCCAAATGTTAGAAAAGGTCGCCATTACAGCGATTTAGATTATAATTTTTTAGCAAAGACACTTGATATTTCAGCTGTTTCATTTCATAAAATAATTCAAACAGCCCGAAAGAAAGATGCAATAAATGAGTGGGGATCAATTTTAGGCCTTTCTTATGTTGCAGCTCAACGTACGTTCTATGGTTATAACGATATGGCTGATGCTAAATCGCTTTTAGAATCGATAGCTCGTAGTTTTGGCTACATCTATGGTAGAGAAAAAAATGTGAGAATCAATACAATTTCACAATCGCCAACCCAAACTACAGCAGGACAAGGTGTTAAGGGGTTCGATAAGCTAGTCGATTTTTCCGAAAGAATGTCTCCTCTTGGCAATGCATCAGCTGAAGACTGTGCCAATTATTGCGTTGTAATGTTTTCAGATTTAACAAAGAAAGTTACAATGCAAAATCTCTTTCACGACGGAGGATTTTCAAATATGGGAATGAGCCTAAGGGCAATTGAACAATACAACAAAAGTTTTGAATACGATAAAGAACATCCGTTCGATTAGGTATAATTTGCACGATTCTATTGAACGAATAAAGGGGCTTTTTAAGCCCCTTTCTCATTTTATATTGTTTCTACTAATTAGTTTTTCTTGGTCTCTTTGGTCTTTTTTCAGAAGAAGAATTCGAATTATCTTCTTTATTTGAGCCAGGAGTAAACTTTCTTTTAGGGTTCTCTTTACTGTCGCTTGAAATGAACTGCCTTTCTTGGTCTGCCCTTTTTTCAACAGAAGACATACGTTTGACTGGTTTTTCAGTATCGACTGTAGGTTTTGGTCTGTTGTCTTGATTATATTCTGTTGAAGATCTTCTGCCTAAACCTTCTTTCTTTTCTTCAGAAGAGAACCTTCGTTGGCCTACCCTACTATCATTTGAAGGAAATCGTCTATCCTCTCTTTTTTCTCCAGAAGAAAAACGACGGCCTTGGCTGTTTTCCCTATTTTCATTTGAAGAGAAACGACTTCCCTGTCCTTCACGTCTGTCATCGGAAGAAAATTTTCTTGGTTGACTGTCTCTGAGGTCTGATTGGAATCGCCTTCCTGGAGCATCGTTTCTATCGTTAGAAGAGAAACGACGGCCTTGGCTTTCCTTGTTTTCATTTTGAGAGAAACGGCCACCCTGTCCACCTCGTCTATCATCAGAAGAGAATTTCCTTGGTTGACCATCTCTGCTGTCTGATTGAAATCGTCTTCCCTGCTCACCTTTTCTATCGTCAGAAGAGAACCTTCGCCCTTGATTTCTATCTTCATCGCGATTATCTGAACGAATGAAAGAATCTCTCCTTACATCTTTTTTGGATCCGTCGTACAACTCATAAGAACGAATTTCGCAGTTTTGAGTGCCATTTACCAGCTCATACCGATCGGTAAAACGAAGACCAATGTTTCTGAAACAATCATCTGAATTGCTGAATATCCAAACCTGAAAACCGACAAAATTCTTTTTCAACGTTTCACCAATCATTACAAAAAGAGATTCGGCAGATTGTTCATTACCACGTTGAGCTACAGGTGGATTCAATAAAATAAACCCATTTTTCTTCTCTGGTTTAATAGATGAAAAATCAGATGTCGAGAATTGTATATCCTTTTTTAACCCGGCATTTTTTGCATTTTCGGTGGCAATTTTCACATTAACAGACGAAATATCTGATGCAAAAATCTGATGATCAAAAGGCACCTCATAATCGGCATTATAAATGGAATCGAAGAGGTTTTCGTCGAAATCTTTCCAACATTCAAAAGCAAAAGATTTGCGGAACATTCCTGGTGGTATTTTTCTGGCAATCAGCGCAGCTTCAATAGCCAAAGAACCAGAACCGCACATTGGATCATAGAAATCACATTGTCCTTTCCATCCGGCAATTTTCAACAACCCGGCAGCCAATACTTCGCCCACAGAAGTGTCTTGTCCCGAACGATATCCTCTTTTATGTAATGATTCGCCTGAACTATCGAGAGAGATTGAAACTTCGTCGGCAGTAGCGTGAACGTTAATTCGTATATCCGGATTTTCAGCATTAACAGAAGAACGTTTCCCTGTGGTTGCCTTAAAATAATCGACAATTGCGTCTTTCGTTTTCAGTCCAACAATCATAGAACTATTAAAAGCTTCAGAATCAACGGTGCTGATTACCGAAAAAGTTTTTTGAACATCGAAATAATTCGACCATTCAATTTCTCTCACACAGTTGTAAAGATCGTTAGCACTCTTAACTTTTTTCTCTTTAATGATAACTAAAATGCGCAGAGCAGTACGGCAACAAAAATTTGCTTTATACAAAATCTCTTTTGAACCACTAAATTTTACTTCATTAACAGCAACTTCAACATCTGTTGCTCCAATTTCAATCAATTCTTCTTTTAAAATATTCTCTAGCCCTGCGAATGTTTTCGCTAGCATTTGTAACTTTTCTGAAGCCATAATAAATTAAATTCCACCTCCGTCATTAAAACTTGCATTTCTAACTTTAAACTGAACAACTTTCGAATTTGGGGGCAGGTCGTTAGTTACCCAAACGTTACCACCAATGATAGAGCCTTTTCCAATTGTAATTCGGCCTAAGATGGTTGCCTGAGCATATATGATTACGTCGTCTTCAATAATTGGGTGACGGGGAACTCCTTTAATTGGATTTCCATTTTCGTCGAGGGTAAAACTTTTTGCACCTAAAGTTACTCCTTGATAGAGTTTTACATTTTTTCCAATAATACAAGTTGCACCAATAACAGTTCCAGTACCATGGTCGATTGTAAAATATTCGCCAATTTTTGCTTCTGGATTAATATCTATACCAGTCTCTGAATGAGCCATTTCTGTTATGATGCGAGGAATAAGTGGTACACCCAGTTCTACCAATTTGTGCGCAATTCTATAGCTTGATATGGCTCTGATAGCTGGATAGCAAAAGATTATTTCACCACGCCCCATAGCGGCAGGATCTCCAAGAAAGGTTGCTTCAACGTCGCACGACAGAAGTTTCCTAAGTATTGGAAGATAAGCAATAAAATCGGCCGCTAACTTTCTAGCTTTTTTTGTATTTATAGAAAGTTTTGTTTCCAGATCGAACTTATCGGTACAAGAAAAGCAGAGCCCAGCTAGAATTTGCTCGCTAAGCAAGTCGAAAACCTCATCGACATAAACACCCATATAGTATTTTATGGCGATTGGGTCAAGGGTAGTGTTCCCAAAATATCCTGGAAATAGAATTTCTCGAACCTTGTTTACAAAAACTTCCATTTTCACAATAGAAGGCATAGGCTCTCCTATTTGATGTTCGTGGCATACATTTCCGAAAGAATCGCTTTCAGAAAGCTTGTGTACGGATTCTCTCAAGACTTCGGAGAGATCATGTTCGCTATACGTTGACATCGTTGTTGAATAAAGGTGTGCTTAAATATCTTTCTCCTGTATCGCAAATAATAGTAACAATAGTTTTCCCTTTGTTTTCGGGGCGTTTAGCAATTTCTAAAGCGGCGAAAACATTTGCGCCTGATGAAATTCCGGTTAAGATTCCTTCTTGTTTTGCAAGTTGTCGGGCAAATTCGAAGGCTTCATCGTTCTTAACTTTAAATACTTCATCTATTAATTCGGTTCTTAAAACCTTTGGTATAAAGCCTGCTCCAATTCCTTGAATCTTGTGCATTCCCGCTGGTTCTCCAGAAAGAACTGCTGAATCGGCAGGTTCAACAGCAACAGAAAGAACTGATGGTTTTACCGATTTAAGAAAATCGGAAACGCCTGTTATTGTACCTCCTGTTCCGGCTCCAGCAATAAATATATCTACTTTGCCATCAGTGTCTTCCCATATTTCAACGGCAGTTGTTTTTTTGTGAAATTCAGCATTTGCTTCATTTTCGAACTGCATTGGTATATATGAGTTTTTATTTTCAACGGCAAGTTCGTTTGCTTTCTGAATTGAACCTTTCATGCCCGAGATAGCCGGCGAAAGATATAATTCAGCACCATAAGCTTTTAAAATTATTCTTCGCTCAACAGAAACACTTTCGGGCATTACAATTATAAGTTTGTAACCTTTTACAGCACAGAGCATTGCTAAACCAATTCCGGTATTTCCACTAGTAGGTTCAATAATAATAGTATCTTTATTTATGAGTCCTTTTTTCTCGGCAGCTTCAATCATTGCAAAAGCCAACCGATCTTTAACCGAACCTCCAGGATTCATTGATTCAAGTTTCACATAAACATCAGCGTCAATTCCTTCAGTTAATTTTCGGAGTTTAACTAATGGGGTTTTTCCTATAAGTTGGGAAATATCATTTACTTTATTCATAATACTTTAAGATGAGGTTATAAAAATGATCTTTATAGAAGGAAAGAATTATTGAATGCAACAACAGCAACTTTCGCAATAATTTGTGAACATATATTGGCTGTTTCTCATCGTTAATAAATTTTGAATGTAATTTTCATAAAAAGAATTGTAATTCACAAATTCTAAAAGTTGTAAAAGCGAAGTTCGTGTAAAATTTATTATTCCGAAAGGATTTTCTACACATGATGTATTAATTGATCAACAAAACAGATTGCATTTTTAATTCGATCTTCACCTTCACCGCTTACAATTTGATATTTAAAACCATATTTTTTAAGGTTTTCGATATAAATATCATGGAGTACTTTTCTGTTTTCGCCTCCATTTTCCCTCACAGGATCATAAATCCATGGCAAGTCGATATCGCAGACAAGGAAAAGATCAATATTGCTATTTTCAATATATGAATCGAGCCATTTTGGACGTTTGTTATAAACGAAATCGAACCATACTTTTGTAATAATCAACCACGTATCGAAGAATACAGGCGATTTGTCTGGTAGAAGATTCTTTTCAATTTCAATTTGTTTTCGGGCAATAAATTCTACATCGTTGTAGGTATATGGGCGTTTTAAGTTTTCAATGTAAGATCGAGAAAACTCGGGAACACTAATTGATCGGTAGTGGTTTGCCAAAGCATCTGAAAGGGTACTTTTCCCTGTTGATTCGGCCCCGGTTATGGCAACTTTTATTTGCTGGCTAAACATTGATTCTTTTTAATTCTTTTTTCCACTCAAAGTAGCCCCAAAATGCAGATCCTAAATATATTAGATATAGAATTGCTGTTGGATATAAATCTTGGTTGAAATAGATAATTACAGAAACTAAATTTACCACAATCCAAACCAGCCAGCATTCAACATTTTTCTTGGCTACCATCCATGTTCCCACAATACTGAATGCGGTCATAAATGAGTCGGCAACAGGCACTGGCGAATCTGTAAACCTGTTAAGAATGAAAAAAATAGCTATCCATAGCACTAATGATATTGGAACTAAGTAATAGATTTGCTTCCTATTAATCGCAGACACTTTTAGTTTTACTTCACCGTCGTTTCCCAACGATTTTTTAGACCATGTAATCCAACCATAAAAACTTACAAACACATAATATAGTTGTAATGTCATTCCGGCATAAAACTTTGCTTCGAGAAAAACATAGATGTATAAAACAGCAGTTAAAAGGCAAAGTAGCCAAGTTAGAATGTTTTGCTTAACAGATAAGATAACATACAAGATACCGAAAATAGCACCTAAAATCTCAACCCAATTACTGGAAAACCAAGCAATTATTCCTTCAAACATTACTATTTTCCTTTGAGTATTGAGTCGTATTCCGATGGATTGTTTAATATTTGGATTGCTTTCTTAATCTCATCATCTTCTTCGTTAATAATCTCATAAAATTCACTTGAATTCCAAAGGTCGCGGGCAATTATAGCTTTCAAATGCCTTTTGGCATGTTCTGTAAGTTTGTCTATCGATTCTTGTTCTTTAGGAACATCTTTCTTTTCACCTTCATTCCAAAGGTCTTCGAGCATTTTATTCGGAACTTCAAAGTCTTTTTTGAATGTTGAAAAGACCGGATATTTCTTCATGAGTTCTTTTCTATTTTCATCGACATAACTGACAATAAATTGATTAATGATATTTTTACGAATCAATTGATTGTAGTATTTATAGTAGGATGAAGTATCGACCGGAATAAAAATATCAGGGACTACACCACCTCCACCATATACGGTTCTATTGTTGATTAGCGTTTTATATTTCAGCGAATCGTTAACAACAATGCTATCCTTGCTAAATAATTCGCCATTAGTCGCCCTATCGTACAATTCATTTTTATACTCGTCGACACCTTCTTCGTAAGGTCGTTGTATGCATCGTCCGCTTGGTGTGTAATAATGAGCTGTTGTAAGCCGAACCATTGATCCATCGGTAAGGTAATAAGGTTGTTGAACCAATCCTTTTCCAAAAGATCGTCGACCTATTATTATTCCCCGGTCCCAGTCTTGCACCGCGCCTGAAACAATCTCGCTGGCAGAAGCAGAACCTCCGTTAATAAGAATGACCAATTTTCCATTTTCAAAAATACCATCAGGCACAGATGTGTAATCTTTCTTTGAGCTCCTTAAACCTTCGGTATATACAATCATTCTTCCCGATTCAAGGAAATGGTCTGCAATTTCATAAGCAGCAGTTAAAAAGCCACCACCATTTCCACGAAGGTCGAGGACAAGGTTTTCAAGCTTAGAATTTGTTTTCAACTTACTAACAGCTGCAACAAACTCATCGGTAGATGTTGATGCAAAGCGGTTAAGTTTCACATACCCAGTTTTATTGTCGAGCATGTAAGCCGCATCTAAACTATAAATTGGAATTTTGTCTCGTACAATATCGAATTCAAGCAAATCGGTTTCGTTATCGCGTACAATTTTAAGTTTTACAATGGATCCTTTAGGACCCCGAAGCTTTTTGAAAACTTCCTGATTTGTAATTCCTTTACCGGCAACCATTTCATCGTCGACGTAGATAATTCGGTCTCCTGCCTGTAAACCAACTTTTTCGGACGGGCCACCAGGAATAATTTGCAAAACCATTAACGTGTCGCGAAGGATGTTAAAAGATATACCAATGCCATCGAAACTTCCTTGTAGAGGTTCGTTCATTTCTTCAACTTCATCTTTTGAAATGTAAACAGAATGCGGATCGAGTTCACTTAAAAGATTTGTAATAGCAACTTCTGTAAGTTTTTCAAGGTTAGTTGAGTCGACATAATAGCTTTCGACAAGCCTCAAAAGACGGCTGAATTTAGCAGTTTGATTTTGCTGATCTTGTGCAAAAACGCCCACAAAAGGTACTATCAGAAGAATGGTTAAAAGATTAAACCTCAATTTCATTCGTATAAATTTTAAAATTGTAATTGCATTTTGATATCAAGGCTGTCATATAATAAGCCTTGGCACCTTATGAAATAGCTATAAATTCTGGTTTGTGAAAACCTGACGCAAATGGCTATTTCATTTCAATAAAAACAAATAACGTCAAATATAAAATAAGATGAAAAACTCTTAACAATTATTCCCATTCAATTGTTGCAGGCGGTTTTGAACTTATGTCGTAAACAACACGATTAATTCCTCGGACTTTGTTTATTATATCGTTCGAAACTTTAGCTAAAAATTCGTAAGGTAAATGCACCCAGTCAGCGGTCATTCCATCAGTAGAAATTACAGCGCGGAGGGCTACAACATTCTCGTAAGTTCGCTCGTCGCCCATTACGCCAACCGATTGTACTGGAAGGAGCATAACACCTGCTTGCCACACTGTATCGTATAAACCCCATTCGTGTAGTGAGTTTATAAAGATCGCATCAGCTTCCTGAAGGATTCGTACCTTCTCGGGTGTTACGTCGCTCAAAATTCTGATTCCTAAACCTGGACCAGGGAAAGGATGACGCCCAAGCAGTTTAGGGCTGATTCCCAATTCTTGACCTACGCGTCGAACTTCATCTTTAAAAAGAGATTTGAGCGGTTCAACAACTTTCAGATTCATTTTCTCGGGTAATCCACCTACGTTGTGATGAGATTTGATTGTTGCTGATGGGCCGTTAACTGAAACAGACTCAATTACATCAGGATAAATGGTTCCCTGAGCAAGCCACTTAACTTCTTGTATTTTGTGGGCTTCTTCATCAAATACTTCAATAAAGTCGCGACCTATAATTTTACGCTTCTGTTCTGGCTCTCTAATATCTTTTAAATCTTCCCAGAATTTCTTG
>Ga0209373_10001478_pt1 | contig 27252 bp, 26 predicted proteins | sample Higcelweek5metaG_FD_187173 | JGI IMG/M metagenome (GOLD analysis project Ga0209373, IMG submission 187173) | Freshwater pond sediment microbial communities from the University of Edinburgh, under environmental carbon perturbations - High... | ecosystem: Environmental > Aquatic > Freshwater >... | reverse complement strand
ACCTAGTCTGTGAAATTTACTGACATCTACATCACTCCCGATATTAATTCTCTCTAATGCAACTATTTTCATCTCTGTATGACCTCCTATTTTTTAACAAAATTGAGTTCAAACAATTTGGCTATAATCTTTTGAGAAGCATCTCTCTCTCAGCCTCATATCCTGGTTTGCCAAGTAATGCAAACATATTCTTTTTATAACTTTCCACACCTGGTTGATTAAATGGATTTACACCAAGAATATATCCACTCACGCCACATGCAAATTCAAAAAAATAAAATAGTTGACCTAAATAATATTCATTTACTTCTGGAATACTAATTACAGTATTTGGCACATTTCCGTCTGTATGAGCTAAAATTGTTCCATTCATTGCACTTTTATTAACAAAATCAACTGATTGACCTTCTAGATAATTTAGTCCATCAAGATCAACTGCTTCCTTACCAAGAATAATTTCTTCACGAGAATTTTCAATATTAATAACGGTTTCAAATAAATTTCTGGCACCATCTTGAATAAACTGTCCCATAGAATGCAAGTCGGTTGTCAAATCAACACTTGCTGGGAAAATACCCTTCTGATCTTTGCCCTCGCTCTCTCCGTATAATTGTTTCCACCACTCAGATACAAAATGAACACTTGGCTCATAGTTTGCCATTATTTCAATTGATTTTCCTTTTCTAAAAAGAATATTTCTAATCGCAGCATATTTTAATGCATCGTTCTCTTCAAAGTTTGTTTCTAAAGCATGTTTTCTTCCAGCCTGTGCTCCCTCTAACAACTTATTTATATCTGCTCCACTTACTGCAATTGGAAGCAATCCGACTGCTGTTAATACTGAAAATCTTCCACCAACATCATCTGGTACCACAAAACTCTCATAGCCCTCTTCTGTTGCTAAGTTTTTAAGAGCTCCTTTTGCTTTATCGGTTGTTGCATAAATTCTTTTTGCTGCCTCTGTCTTTCCATACTTTTCTTCTAGCATTTTTTTAAATACTCGAAATGCAATAGCTGGTTCAGTTGTCGTTCCAGACTTTGAAATCATATTAATTGAAAAATCTCTGTCCCCTATTACCTGCATTAAATGCTTAATATATGTACTACTAATGCTATTACCAACAAAATAAATCTCTGGCGTTTTCCTGATCTCCCGTGAAACGTTATTATAAAAATTATGTCTTAAAAATTCAATTGCTGCTCTTGCTCCAAGATAAGAGCCCCCAATACCAATAACCAATAGCACTTCTGAATCTTCCTTGATTCTATCTGCAGCTTTCAAAATTCTGCTAAATTCACTTTTGTCATAATCTTCAGGTAAATCAATCCAGCCCAGAAAGTCATTGCCTGCCCCTGTTTTTGAAATCAGTTGCTCTTTGGCATCAAGTACAATTTTACTCATAATTTTTACTTCTTCATCACTGATGAAAAAAGAAGCCTTGCTATAATCGTACGTTACTTTATTACTCATCCTTTATCTCTCCTTTTGCTACACTTTTCTCATTTTCTCAAACTATTAAAATACTTTGAATATCTTTTGATAAGTGTAGCAAATACGTACTATTTTAGCAAGACTATATTTCTTTCCACTATTCTATGCTACTCGTTTCTGCTTTTTCTTTTAAATCTTCAATGACAAACTCTGGAATACTGTCTTTCCATGCAAATGCGGATCCGCTTCGTTGAAATCCATCTTTACTCAGATATTTTACTTCAAACTCTATACTATCCTCTATTGGTCTTAATATACTATTACTCCATAAGAAATTGGAAATAGAAATACTATTACATATCTTCTCTATCTTCTGGCTATCAATAGTACTTTTTTGTGCTTGATACAATACTTCAATATTTTTGTTTTTATATAATTCATCTTTTGTTGACAAATATCCATAGTCATAAACTCTTACAGTATCGATGTTTTCTGCCTGTAAAACATTTTCCATTTCTTCTTCAGAAACACCGATTTCTTTAAGTTTGTTCAATGTTTTCGCAAAAGATGGATAAATATAATATCCACTTACATAATCTTCATAACCATCTGCCTGATACATACAATCTAAACGTAATATTGGTGATTCCTTTGACAAAGTATCAATTGTTAAAAGTCCTAACTCTTCCAAATAAATATCAAGTAATTCATCCATGTTTTTATCTTTAATAGAACAAACTTTTTCATTCCATACATTATAACTATCAATTCTATTAATAATATTAGAGTCTTTTATCTTCAACAAAGAATATGCCTGTTCTTTATATTCATTGCTCTTATATATGCTAGACATTGCTTCCATAGTGCTACTGACTGTTGTCGTGTACCATCTTGTTCTTTCTTTTCCATTCTTTAATTTATACCTGATGATAAATGTATTTTTTTCCTCATCATCTTCATTCTGTAGGCTTGTATTTACTCTAGAACCAGAAAATGGTATCAGCGCTGCTCTTGGAATTATACTATTTTCTCTATCATAGTTGAGTTGCTCTATTCCTACTTTCGCTAATGAGAGTACCGTTGATATGTCCTTTAGCTGCATATTCTTAAGCATATCAATTTCCTTGTCACTATAAATAAGAGTCTCTGTTCCATCATATAGTTTCTCTACTTTATATCCGCTCATATCTCTGTCGATACTTTGGAATACAACAGCAGTACTTACAATTTTACTTTCTTCTGGTATGTAAGAATCATATCCAAACCAATCATAATGAAAACTAAGCGCGATTAACGCTGCGATAGCAAGACTTACTGCTAATTGCAATTTGTGATTAAATATTGCTTTAAAATCAAATTTATAGATTACTTCAATAACTGCATGGCAAATAATTCCTACAAATAAAAATCCAAACCAGAACCATATTCCACTTAATCCCGTTGACATATATTGCATATACATGCCTCCAGCAAGTGCAACAGGAATAACAACCAATATTCTAACGATCGGTTCTGTAATCTTATAACTCATTGCCTTTCCTGCGATTTCTGAAGGTCTTTTTTTATATAATAGTATTGCTACTACTAGTAATATAATACTTATTACAAATTCTGCAAGTAAATTTAATCCAATATTTGCATTAGCAACTTCGTTTTCATATGCCGAAGTAAAATAAATTAATGAAGATACAGGTGATACAAACGGCATAATCAGCCACGCGTTCCCATACTCGTAGTTTGCATAATAAGTCAAGAAATACTTGCTAAAATATCTATCTCCTATCTGGCATATCGCCGGTCCATAAAAAAGTAGCGTAGCTGTTGCAGCAATACACACTAGCAAATTACCCGTTAACATTACTGCTATAATCGTTAAATGATAAAAACACAGAAAATGTATCCCCTCACCAATAAAGGTAATCCCAATTACTTTCCACATATCTATGCTCAAAAAACCTTGCATTGCCAATGTCATAATACTCATCAAAAGTGAAACGGAATATACTACAAAATAAATTATAATACCATTCAAATATGAAATTGCGAACAATTTTTCTCTTCTTACAGGAATACTATGATATAAATCAACTTTTCTTTTCGAAAACAAATATGTGAATCCGGCTATTCCAAGAACTATCGCTAGTATTGCTGGTAATATCCCATTTCCAAAATAACTAGGACTCACATAATAAATGATTTGATTTTTAATAGCTTCCTTCGTCATATCTGCGTTACTGTACATACCCTCCAGTTGCATTAGCATATGAATGGGATTAATGAAAAGAAATCCTAGAAACGCTACTACTACAATCCATATTTTTTTCTTCATATCTTCTTTCATTAAATTAAAGAATAAGATTTTTGATGTCATAGCCAACTACCTCCGTTTCACTAATAAATATTTCTTCTAAAGATAATGGTATAATTTCTGAAAATACTGTATCAATAGTCGCTAAGATATTTTCTAGTGTCTCCTTTTCTCCTCGTATTGTCATTGTGTATAAAGAACCTCTTTGTTCAATTTTAATTGGATTTGTCTCTTTAATAAACTTTTCTTTAAACTCTTCATTTTTAAAAACACATTGAATTTTATGTAAGGAAAGTTTCATTTCTTCCAATTCTTTAGATAATAAAATTCCCCCCTTATGTAGCAATCCAACATGATCACAGATATCTTCCAACTCCCTTAAGTTATGGGACGCTATTATAGGTGTCATTTCTCTATCTTCCATTTCAGCAATAAAAATACTTTTTACTGCCTGGCGCATAACAGGATCTAATCCATCAAAAGTTTCATCACATAATAAGTACTTTGTATTTGAACATATTCCAAGAATAACTGATAATTGCTTTTTCATTCCCTTGGAATAGGTATTTATTTTTCTTCCACCATTAAGTCCAAACTTCGTCATGAAAACAAAAAATCTATCGCTATCAAATTTCTCATATATTCTTTCATAATATTTTCTCATATCATACGGTGTTGCATTAGCAAAAAAATATTGATCATCTGATATGTAAAACAGTTTTTTCTTTGCTTCTTCGTTTTCATAGACATTTTCCCCGTCAATTAAAACAACACCTGATTCTGGCTTCAATATTCCGCATAATGTTCTCAAAAATGTACTTTTACCAGCACCATTTGTTCCAACAAGCCCAAATACACTTCCCTCCTGTATCACCGCTGTAATATCATCTACTGCTTGAATCTCATCAAAGTTTTTATAAAGTCTGCTAATTTCTATCATTCTTCTGTCCCCTTCCCGAAAAATTCTACTGCTGAAGTAATCATCTCTTCTTTGGAAATTCCTAATTCTTTTATCTTTTTTACTATTTTTTTAAAATCCTTTAAAATATTTTCTTTTTCATTTACCATCCAAATTCTATTTGCTGCAACATAATTACCTCTCCCTTTTACTGTATAAATAAAACCTGTACGCTCAAGCTCAGCATATGCTCTTTGAATAGTGTTGGGATTTATTGATAATTCAATTGCCAAATTTCTAACTGATGGTAATTTTGTATCTGCTTCTAATATGCCTCTTACAATCAAATTCTGTAGTTTTTCTATTACTTGCTCATTTAAGGGCCGTTTATCCTGATAATCAATTTGTATCATAATCTACCTCTCTTTCCAAAGAATTATTGTGTATTAATACATTTAATACACTTAATATACTCGCTTCTTAATTTCTTGTCAATATTTTATTTTTATTATTTTAATTGCTTATTTATCTTATTTTATTGCTATTTTACAATTATAGCTTCCTAATCAAAAAAGTTCGATAATGAGTAACCTCATCTCGAACTTTTGCTTATTTATATTATTAAATCCGTGCACTTTGCTTTGAATCATATTTCATATACGTTTTCTTCGTATTTAGCTCAACACAGGCAACCTCACGGCACACAAAATCTTCCATTTAGTGCTGCTTCGTTCCCGACCTGACACGATTCATAGAGTTCTGTTGCGTAAGACCCGCGTATCAACACTACTTACAAAAGACTGCTACATAAAATATAACCCGAGGCAAAGTATCACCTCTACTATAGCGGATTGTAGATACAGGGAGCCGCTAATTCCCCGGCTGCACGGAAACATCATTATACTAATTTTCTGCTGTTTTGTCAATTGTAAAAACTGGTATTGATACCTTAGAAACTTCTTCTTTTCAGTTTAAGCACTTATTTTTTTTTCTTAAACCAACAAAAAAGTCCGACAATATATGACTACAGCTTTCTTCTAAAACTCCTATTACAATTTCGACCTGATGATTAAATTCAGGATTTTGCAAAATATTTAAAACAGAACCTGCACATCCTGCCTTTGGACTCATACTTCCAATTACAACCTTATCCATACGTGATTGTACTATAGCCCCAGCACACATTTGACAAGGCTCCAGTGTTACATACATGATACAGCCTTCTAATCTCCAGTCACCCATTTTTTTACTTGCCTTGTTAACTGCTATTATCTCGGCATGAGACAACGTGTTTCTATCCGTATTTCTACGGTTGTATCCTCTACCAATAATTTTATCTTGATAAACTATTACACAACCAATTGGAACTTCTCCTATATCATATGCTTTTTGTGCCTGCTTTAATGCAGCTCTCATATATTTTTCATCTGCTGTTATCATTTTATCGTCTTTCATACGGCTTAAAGAAACCTCAAAATTTATCATTGTTATTTTTAATTACACAGAATATAATCAATATAGAATCAAAACTGATATATGAATTTTATCATATATTACTACTATATAACAAGCTTGTCTGAGGTGAAATACATGCAAATATGTGGCCTTCAAAAAACTACCTTATTAGATTATCCCGGTTATGTTGCATCAACGATTTTCTTAAGCAATTGCAATTTTCGTTGTCCTTTTTGTCATAATATGGATCTTGTATTAAATACACCTTCTTTAATAGAAGAGAAAGAAATCTTTTCCTTCTTGGAATCTCGTAAAGGAATTCTAGATGGAGTCTGTATTACTGGCGGAGAGCCAACTGTTTCTATTGGCTTGATCCCTTTTATACAAAAGATAAGGGCACTTGGATATCTGGTGAAATTAGACACAAATGGATATTTGCCATCTGTTCTTAATGACTTGCTTCATATGCATCTATTAGATTATGTTGCAATGGATATAAAGGCTTCTCCTTCTGATTATTGCAAAGCCATCGGTTTACCTTCTGTAGACATTTCTTTAATTGTTAATTCCGTTCACATGATTATTAATGCAGGTATTTCACATGAATTTCGCACTACAGTAATTAAAGAATTTCACAATTCAAATAGTATGATAGATATTGGTACTTTGATATCTGGTGCGGATGCTTATTATTTACAATCCTTCATTGATTCAAATCAGGTTTTGGATCATTCTCTACACGCCTGTACTAAAGAAGAATTACTTGCTTTTGCGGATATTGTATCCCCTTATGTAAAAAAAGTTGAGTTACGAGGCATTGACTAATATTCTAGTGTCTCCATATATTTCATATAATTTGCTACCATTAATGCTATTTTAAGCGTTAAAGCATCGTCAAATACTCTCACATCCAAACCCGTACTTTTCTGTAGTTTTTCAATACGGTATACCAAGGTATTCCTGTGAATGTATAGTTGTCTAGATGTTTCTGATACATTTAAATTGTTTTCAAAAAATTTATGTACTGTCATAAGAATTTCTTGATCAATCTCATCTGGTGGGTTATTTCCAAATACTTCTTCAATAAATATCTGGCATAGGTTGACCGGTAATTGATAAATTAAGCGTCCTATCCCAAGTGTGTTATATGCAATGATTATTTTTTCTTTATAAAATATTTTTCCCACATCAAGAGCCATCTTTGCTTCTTTATAAGATTTAGAAACTTCTTTTATCTCTTTTATGATTGTCCCATATGCTACACGTACCTTTGTCATGACTTCCGCATTAAGCATGTCTACTAATACTTTTGCTACTTCTTCAAGTTTCTCATACGTTTCACCATTCTTCAGCGCCTTAATTAAGATAATATGTTTTTCATCTACTGCAGTGATATAATCTCCATTTTGTGAAGAAAAAAGTTCTTTTAACATTTCCCTTGCACTCATGTCTTTTTCTGTTTTGGTTTCTATAACAAATACTGCCCTCTGTTGTTCTGCAATAATATGTAATTTCTTTGCTCTATTGTATATATCAACTAGTAATAGATTATCTAGTATTAAGTTTTGAAAAAAACTATTACGATCTATCCTATCTTTATATGCAATTATTAAGTTCTGTAACTGCTTCACAGCAATTTTTCCAACAGCATATGGATCCTGCCCTTTAGATGCAATCAAAATATATGATAGCACTCCCTCATCAAAGATTTTCAATAAATGCTGATCTTGAATCACCTGACTATCCGCTGTAGACTCTGCAAAATTGACTACTGCCTCTTGCCTAATTTCTGATTCGAGAGCTGTTGATGCAACTATTACTCCTTGTAAATCCGTAATAAACAACTCTACCTTTGTAATTTCTTGCAACTCCTCAATACTTGTCTGCATGATTTGATTTGTAATCACTTTGCCACACCTCTCTTTTATAATGCTATCGTAGAATTGTTTCTATTAATCTTATTTTCTATACTATCATAAAACAATCATCTATGTCTAACAAGTAAAAAATAGGAGATGCTCTCGCATCTCCTACATCATTAACAACTTCTAATTCGTAATTGTCTGCTCTGTATCTTTATCAAATACATGAATTTTTTCTGTATCAAGAGCAAATCTACAAGTATCGCCTAATCTTGCTGTTGTACGAGGATCAACTCTTGCCGTAATTGGAAAATCTTCCAAATCAAAATATAAATTAACCTCTGCACCAAGCAACTCATAAACCTTAATTGTTGCTTCAAATACACTCTGAGGAGATGACTCAATAAACATTTCTGACTCATATACATCTTCAGGACGAACTCCAAATGTTACTGTCTTGCCATTATAACCGCCTTCAATAAGTTTCTTTGATTTCGAAGGAGGAAGAGGAATAGCTTTTCCTGCAACTTTCAAATTAGCAATTGAGCCTTGTACGTCAACAACTGCATCTAAGAAATTCATCTGTGGAGAACCCATAAAACCTGCCACAAAAAGATTCTTTGGTTTCTCATATAAATTCTGAGGTGTATCAACCTGCTGAATAATACCACCTTTCATGACAACAATTCTCGTTCCTAATGTCATAGCCTCAGTCTGATCATGCGTTACATAAACAATTGTTGTTCCTAGTCTCTGGTGAATCTTAGCAATCTCTATACGCATTTGAACACGAAGTTTCGCATCTAAATTTGACAAAGGCTCATCCATAAGAAATACTTTTGGATTACGAACAATAGCACGACCCATAGCAACACGTTGTCTCTGACCACCTGATAAAGCCTTAGGCTTTCTCTCGAGAAGTGGCATTAAATCAAGAATCTTTGCCGTTTCTTTGACTATTTTATCAATTTCATCCTTCGGAATCTTTCTTAATTTAAGACCAAATGCCATATTATCATATACTGACATATGTGGATATAATGCATAATTCTGAAATACCATTGCGATATCTCTATCCTTAGGTTCTATATCATTCATAACTTTATCACCAATTTTAAGTTCACCTGAAGTAATCTCTTCAAGTCCTGCAATCATACGAAGTGTTGTGGATTTACCACATCCTGATGGTCCAACAAAAATAATAAATTCCTGATCTTCAATATCCAAATTAAAGTCTTTCACGGCTTCAAATCCATTAGGATATACTTTGTAAATATTTTTTAACTGTAAACTTGCCATTTCTTTTCCTCCTAATAATAAACTACTATTACCTGTGCTATTTGTTTTATCAAGTACTTTAAATTCATGATACTAACACTTTAATAAGTATAACAAAACCTCTTTTGATTAGCCATGCAAGAAGTATACAATTTTTTTTATAATTCCTATACAATTTGCTTAATCCTATTTAATAAAAGAAGAACCATTATTACTACTCTTCCTTTATTCCCTCATACTCCTCATTATAAAAAGCTAATTGGTTTTTTCCTCTTCTTTTTGCCTTATACAATGCTTGATCTGCTGCTTTATATAAACTATTAAAGTCATTACCATCTGTTGGGAATATTGCCGCACCAATACTTGCAGTTGCAGAGTATTTAACATATTCGCCTACCTGAAATGTTTTAAAAAAAGTTGCTACTCTTAGCGCTTCTTTTCTCATTGTATTATCATCCTTTAAATCTTTAAGAAATACAACAAATTCATCCCCGCCTGTTCTCCCTACAATATCATTAATTCTAAATTCACTTTTGATTTTTCTTCCAAGCGTACTTAAGACTTCATCTCCAAACACATGCCCCATTGTGTCATTGATTTTCTTAAAATTATCAATATCAAGAACAAACATCAAGGAATATTTTTCTTTTCCCTCATTCTCCATATAATATTGTATTTTCTTCTCAGTTGCAATTTTATTAAGTAAATCCGTAAGCATGTCTGTCTCTGCTTTATCCTGTAATTCTCTACTTTCTTTTACATACTTTGCCTTATTAATAACATTAATCATTACTGCTATCGTTGTGAAAATCAATAACGCAACAATAATTTTTGTTACCATAGTAGACGTTATTTTCTGTTCCTCCGAAACAGTTTTTTGTACCTGCATATCTGTTGAAAGTGTTATTGTACTCCACCCATAATCACCAACTGGTTCATATATTAAGTGATAGGTGTTTACTTTATTTGCATTAACCTCTGTCGAAAATGTAATATTTCCACTCTTGGCAGATTCAATGTTCTGTGTCAATTTGTTATAGGTGCTTTCCACAAAAATCATACTTTCTAGCTGGTCAAATAAATTATCGCCTACCTCAATATATTTGCTTATATTTCCTGACTTTTCTACAATTGTGCCATCTGCTTTTACCAGCCCATAAGTATTCTTAACTGAATATTCCTCTGATGAAGTAACATCACTTAAAGAATCAAAAGGAATCATGATAGCAACCGAACCTAATAACTTATTTTCTGATTTTATTGGCGCAGCAATAATGATGTGATACTTTATAACATTTTTATATCGAAAAATATCTGAAATATATATTTTCCCAGATAATAAATCATTTTTTGATATATTCTCAAATATAGTTGCTTCATATCCTGCCGTATCAAAAAAAGACCCATCTGTCTTTACTATAATCGCATCCTGTGCATGCGTCTGTTTCTCTATTGTATACAACACTTTCTGCGCTTCTGGTGAAAAAAGATCGTCCATTTCAGCTAGATATCCTGCTGAAACCCTGGCAACATTAGAAATCGCCTCGATTTCTGTTCTATAGCTCTCATTCATTTCTTTTGTCTGTATTGCCAACCTATTAATTACTTCTTCCTCTGTCCGTTGTTTCATATTTGCGGAATAATTGAATAATGTTACTATTAAAAATAATACCAACAATATAGATGGAATAATCCACTGTATGATATTTGAGTTATCGCTTTTCTGTTTATTCATCCGGTTTCCTCAAAAGTAATCTGTTTCGTTTTTTAATACATTAAAATCTATTTATTCTTCAACTTCTTCATCTTCTTGTGGAATATAATAATTAAAGATTTTTCTATATGTATATGATGTGCAAAAAGCAATTAGTGAGAATACAATTAGAAATAATGCTGGAGTCAACTCTATGATGAAATAAATAAGTAAAAAAGGTGCTACAATTTCCACAAGTAATAATAATGTCATCGGAAAATGTCTTATGCTAATTAACAATGCATTTTTAAGACTATGTCTGATTTTATTTTCAAACTTGGCCAATAATGGAAAAATATAAATCATCACCATTACGTATATTATACATACCATACACAAAATAACAAAAACAATTTTACCAACAGTCTCTTCCATGCTAAATATGATTATAAAATCAATTATCATAATCACAAACGCCGCTATTGCTAAAAGCCAAACTATTGTTGCTTTAATAAAATTATCTTTAAAAGCTTTAAAAAAACTCTTTGTAATATAACCTTCTTCATCCGCGACCATCTTCATGGTTATATAATACAATGATGTCGTGGCTGCACCAATTGTAATAATAGGAATACAACAAATAATATACAAAATATTTAACCATAACAAATCCGCCAATCTTCCCAAAAAAATCATTGCTGGACTTTCTAAATTAAAAAATCGACCCATTTAATAACCTCTTTTTCTACTGAAATAGTATCTCATTTCATAATGAATTATATTTCATTTTTTTTAAAAAAGCAAATTATACGCTACTTTTTAATTATTTCCTAAATTTTGAAACATCTGATTATACTGAACATTCAACTTGCTGTGCAAATTCAAAATTTTTTTTGATTCTTTTCTAACTTCCGCTATAATGCTATCATAATTTCCACAAAATACTTTTACTACTTTTTTATTAAAACGGCCATGATTTGCTTCGTCTTCCAATACATTAATAATAAATTCCTTATTCTTTATTGTTTTGTAACTTCTTTGGTTTATCATTCCCGTAATCGTATCTGCAGTCTGAAGTATCATCTGAAGAATGTTCATATCCTCCTCTTTTAAACCTTTATAGTAACCACTGCCGTTAGAACGCTCATGATGCGCTATAGCAATCTCAACTATTTCAGAATCAAGATACTGCTTTAAAACGCTTTCTGCAATATTAACATGTTTCCTCATCTTAGTTGTTTCTTCCTGTGTCAATGCACGCGGTGCGTCTAAGATTTTTTCAGATACTGTTAGCATTCCAATGTCATGTACCAATGCTGCATAATACAATTTTTCCATATCTTCTTCACAAATTTCAAATAATTTAGCTATTTCTCTACAAATACAAATTGTAGTAACCGTATCAGTAACTGCATAGTCACTTCTAAATCCCATTATATACATTAATAATTCAATGTAATTTTTCTTTTCTTCTTCATTAAAAACGATATATTCTAATATTTGATTTAACTCTTTTATATATTCTCCACTCTTGACATTACTAAATACATCAAACTTAATTTGAGCATGATTAAACAATTGAACTGCTTCTGTTGAATACTTAATCTTTTCATATTTACTAAGCAGTCGATAATCAAACGCCTTTCCCATTGTATTATTATATAAATCTATTCTTTCTGCAAAGCCAATAAAATTAGCGATATCTTTATATTTATACTCTATTGATTCCAATTGGGAATAATCTACATGATGATAAAGCAATATCTTAGATTTTTCTTTCATTGGTGATAAATAACGCATAAATAGATATCCATATATAGAATGTGGCATGACATCTATTGTTTCATAATTCAATTTTTTTGATAAATCTTCTGTTTTATAAGCTCCAATATCATGTATCATCGCTAACAGTACATTTTCTGCTAACTCATATTCTACATAGCCACCTCTACACTCCAGCATTTTCAAAAGAAAATAAGCAACTCTTGATCCGTGCTCCATAGAACTCTTATCAATTAGCCTAAGTGTACTTGTTATAAGATAGCATAAATCCTTACTGGTGATAGTTTCCATATATCTCACCTCTTCCACTTAAAAACCGAAAATCTTTAGCCACACTATTACATTATCTTTAAATGCATTGGAGTAAAACAAATTCCGTCCGCAACCACTTCTCTATCATCATCACAAAATCCCAGCTTGTGATAAAAGCCTACTGCATACGGTGCTGCATTTACAGTAAGATTACTAATTCCATGCATACTTTCCTTTTGCAGTAGGTAAGAAAACAAAGCTGTGGCAATTCCTCTTTTATGATACCTTTCATCTACAAACAATAATGATATGTGATTTCCATTCCGAATACCCATCATACCTACCATTATTGTTCCAATAAAGGCCCCAAATGCCGCATACCTTCCATTCATAAATAATTTCTTTAATTTGGGATCTTCTATAAAGTCCTTAAAACTTTTGATTCCTGCATCTGTATATCCTGGTGCCTCAAATTGAAGAAATATCTTCCATGCCAAAGCCATTGCTATCGACCATTCATCCTTGGCAAGTTCTCTGATTTCATACTCACCTTCGTCACTGATTTTCATGTCGTTCCTCTATACTACAATTATTTTGAAAAAATGGATTTAAAAAATCCTCCTACTGCATCTACTGCATTTTTTACAAAGCTGCCTACTGCATTCTTTACGACTGTCCCTATACCTAAGTCTTCTACTGACAAATCACTAATATCGAAAGTGCCATTTCTAATTTCATCTCCATATTTTGCATAAATATCGTCTGCCTGCTCTGCCAATACATTAAAATCAATGCCTAATGACTTAATTTTTACCATTAAATCAATAATTTGTTGGATCTCATCTTCCGTCAAATTTGCATTTAAATCTTTTACACCTTTTCTTACCGCAGCCTCTATTTCCTCTTCTGTTTCCAAATCATTAGCAGCTATCTGTGCTTTAATATACGTTATCAATTCCTCGGCATCATCACTGTTTCCAACTGAAGTCGATAATTCTCCCGTCACAACCAATTCATTCATCGCTGTATCTATTGCCGTTTCAGCAACTTGTGTCCCCGACATTGCTTCATATGCCTTGACTGCTCCTATTAGACCAGCTGTTCCGGATATTGGTGTTGGTGCTGCTACGATAATATCAGCATTTTTTACACCCGCTGTCAATAAAGCACTTCTATACATATCAGTCGTACAATAATTAATATTTTTAGAAGAAACTATAACGCCATGACCTTCTTCTGCAGGTTTTACTAAAACCGATGAAAGGGACTTTGTTCCTATTATAGATGATTCTACATAATTGCCCAAATATTGCCTCTCTTCAGCATTTGTAATATAAATTACATTGTAATTTCCAACATCTGCCACCTGAATACCCATAAGTCCAAGTACAGTAGCAAGTTGCTCTTGTGTTAAATCAGCGCCCAATGCAAGATATGCTTTTTCCTGTGTTTTCGTAATTGGAGTTACCTCAAGTATTGTCTGATTTTCTGCTGTTCCAGCACTAACTGATGATTCAGCAAACACACTGACTTCCAATGATAATGATACTAATATTGTAACTAATAAACATATTGTTTTTTTCATTTTTACCTCTTTTTTCCTTTTAAGTTATTCCATTAACTAATTGCATATTTTATTCTGACTTATTGATATAGTCACGTTCTTTTACTATTTAAGACACAAAATGAAGAAATGATACATATAAGTATCATCACTTCAATTATACCATAACTAGCTATTGATTCCTAGTGTTTCGTTTCTCTAAATGCATATCAGTATTTTTTCCTAACAGATTTCAGCCCCAGCTGGCATTTCTCTTTCAGGTACTAGTAATCCGAGTCTTCCGTTACTATCTTCGGCACAAAGTAACATTCCTTCAGACACTACACCTGCTAGTGTTGCTGGTTTGAGATTTACAAGTACCATTACCTTTTTTCCCACCATCTCGCTCGCACTATAATATTGTTTAATTCCAGATACTATCTGTTTCACTTCATTTCCAATCCTAACCTTAGAACAAAGTAATTTTTTTGACTTAGGGACTTCTTCACATTCGATAATCTCTCCTACTTGAAATTGCATTTTTGCAAACTCTTCATATAAAATTTCCGGTTTTTTCTCGATGTTGATTGCAGTTTTCTCTTGTGCATTGCTATCTACAATCTCTGTTACTTCATTTGTCTTCACTGGATGCATAACCTCTATTTCTTTAAGAACTTCCTCAATATCGAGACGTGCAAATAGAATTTCTGGTTTTTCAGTCACTTTGGTCCCTGATTCATACAGTCCATACTCATCAAGTAAATCCCAGTCTCTTTCTGTTCCCATTAATTGCACTAATATGTTTTGTGCTGTCGTTGGTAAAAATGCTTTCAGTAAATTAGCTCCTATACATATACTTTCTATTAAATTATATAATACTTCAGCAAGTCTTTCTTTTTTATCTTCATCCTTTGCAAGTACCCACGGTTCTGTTTCGTCAATGTATTTATTGCATCTTTTAAATAATATAAACAATTCTGTTAATGCATCCGCCACACGAAGACTCTCCATTTTATATTCCATCTTTGCTTTAGTAGCTACTACAATGGATTTTAAGTCTTCATCAACAAGTTCTACAACTCCTGTTTTAGCAACAACACCATCAAAATACTTATTACTCATAGAAATAGTTCTATTAACCAAATTACCAAGTGTATTTGCCAGATCAGAATTAATTCTCTCTACAAGCAATTCATATGATATGACTCCGTCATTTTCAAATGGCATTTCATGTAGAACAAAGTAGCGTACTGCATCTACTCCAAATAGTGCAACAAGATCATCCGCATAAAGAACATTCCCTTTTGACTTACTCATTTTCCCGTCGCCCTGTAGTAACCACGGATGTCCAAATATTTGTTTTGGAAGTTTCTCACCCAGCGCCATTAGAATAATCGGCCAGTATATTGTATGAAACCTAACAATATCTTTTCCTATTAAATGCAAATCCGCTGGCCATAAAGTTTTATATTGCTCTGATGAATTACCTTCAGCATCATATCCTATACCTGTAATATAATTTGAAAGTGCATCTAACCAAACATATACAACATGCTTATTATCAAAATCAACTGGTATTCCCCATTTAAAAGAAGTTCTTGATACACATAAATCCTGTAATCCTGGTATTAAAAAATTATTCATCATCTCATTCTTTCTTGATGATGGTTGAATAAACTCAGGATGTTTGTTAATATGCTCAATTAATCTATCTGCGTACTTGCTTAACTTAAGAAAATATGCCTCTTCTTTTGCTGGGTGAACTTCTCTTCCACAGTCTGGACATTTTCCATCAATAAGCTGTGATTCTGTCCAAAACGATTCACATGGTGTACAATATAATCCTTCGTAAGCACTTTTATAAATATCTCCTTGTTCAAACAATTTTTTAAATATCTTCTGAATTTGTATTTCGTGCTCAGGGTCAGTTGTTCTTATAAATCTGTCATAGGAAGTATCCATTAAATCCCATAATCCTTTTACAATACTTGTTACTTCATCTACAAACTCCTTTGGTGACATTCCCTTTTCAGCTGCTTTTAGTTCTACTTTTTGTCCATGTTCATCTGTGCCTGTCTGAAAAAACACATTATAACCTTGCTGTCTTTTAAATCTTGCAATACTATCAGCTAGAACAATCTCGTAACTATTTCCGATATGTGGCTTTCCAGAAGTATATGTAATTGCTGTTGTAATATAATATTTCTCTTTTTTCTTGTCCATTGCTTCTCCTTCATTTATAGTAAAAATGCCTCCTCATAAAATTTAGAGAAGACGAATCTATATGCATAAAACCTATGTTGTAAGACTATCACTTTCTATTTTGAGTGTCAATACATATGTACTTTGGTTTCTGTAGATTTATCCTTACTTGTTTTCAGTTTTGCTTCAAATACTTCTATTTTGAAACGTAATATATTGAAAAAAACACACAAATATTATAATAAAAAATATTTGATTACTTAGAATATTTTGTTAGTAATTGACATTGTACTTCCAATTATTTGTATGTATAATAAAATAACAAACACAGATTGGAGGATAAGCGGATGACAGACACAGGTGTAGTTAGAAAGCTCGATGATCTTGGTAGAATTACTTTACCAATGGAGCTCCGCAAAAACCTCGGCATTACCGACAGAGACGCTCTTCACATTTATGTGGAAGAACAAAGAATTATTCTCGAAAAATATGCTCCGAGCGATATTTTTACAGGTAATAAAGAGGATTTAATTGAATTTCATGGGAAAAAAGTTTCTAAGGAATCAATTAAAGAATTGGCAAAAGTAGCCGGTATGAAGATTTCAAAATAACTATTACACAGGTTGATACAGAAAACTCGTAAGTATTACTTACGAGTTTTTTGTACTATTCTATGTTATCCCTTATTATATATTGATATACTTCTCTTTTTGTAATACCTCTGTCTTTTGCCACTTGTTTCATGGCATCTTTTTTATCGCTTCCTTGATTTTCATAATATTGCATATGCTCTTCTATCGTCATTTTATTCCATTCCTGAATCATTTCCTCTGTTAAACTCTCTCTGCTTTTTCCTTCTATTACAATAACAAATTCCCCTTTTGGTTCCAACCTCTGAAAATATGCAATTGAATCTGATAAACTTGTTTGATATACTGTCTCATATTTTTTCGTTAATTCACGGCATATCGTAACTTTTCTATCTCCTATTGACAGCATTATTTCTTCTAGTGTTTTAATCAAGTGATGCGGTGCTTCATAAATAACCATCGTTCTGGTTTCTTTTCTTAATTCTAAAAGGACTGCTTTTCTCTCTTTTTTCTCAGTTGGCAAAAATCCTTCAAAACAAAAACGTCTTGCACTTAATCCAGAAAGCGTAAGTGCTGTAATGCAAGCACATGCCCCCGGTAAAGATGTTACTGTAATTCCTGCTTCGTAACACATTTTAACCAATATTTCACCTGGATCAGATATAGCTGGGGTCCCAGCGTCCGTTATCAATGCAATATTTTTGCCTTCCTGCATTTTGTAAATCAATTCACTGGCTTTGCTATATTTATTATGTTCATGATAACTAGTCATAGGCGTTTTAATCTCAAAGCGGTTTAGTAATTTAATACTATTTCTAGTATCTTCCGCAGCAATTAAATCTACCTCATGCAGTGTATCTAGTACATGGTTTGTTATATCTCCCAAGTTTCCAATTGGTGTTGCACATAAATATAGTATTCCCTGCATCATTAATCCTTCCTATTTGCAAATCAATATCCATAAATATTATATATTTCATCTGTATAAGTATTTTTATCTTTATAAATAATCAATGGCTTTTCAATTTTAATACGTGGTTTTCCACCCATGCATCCTTCAATCAGAACCATATTCGGCTCCTTTTCAACGTATGGATATACCAACTGCATTCTCTTAGGTTCTAGCTTATATTTAGTCATGCAAGAAAAAATTTCCACCAAGCGGAAAGGCCTGTGAACCATATAAAATCTGCCTCCTGGCTTCAATAATTTAGTTCCTTCTCTAATAATATCTTCTAATGTACAATATATTTCATGTCTAGCAATAGCCTTTTGCGCATTTGGACTATGAAGTCCATGACATCCTATCATATAAGGAGGATTGGTTATTATCACATCAAAAGAAGCAGTGTCAAATAATTGTTCTGCTTCCTTTATATCCCCAGTAATAATGTCTACTTTATTCTCCAGATGATTAAGAAGAACACTTCTTCTTGCCATATCTGCACTTTCTTCTTGTATTTCCAATCCGACAAAATGATGTCCTAACGTTTTTGCTTCTAGAAGAATAGGAAGTATTCCCGTGCCCGTACCAATATCTAGCAGGTTTTCTCCCTCTTTTACTGTAGCGAATCCTGAAAGAAGAACTGCATCCATTCCAAAACAAAAATTTTTTTGATTTTGAATGATTTGATATCCGCTTCTCTGCAATTCATCAATCCTTTCACCATCTTTTAATTCAATCATCATCGAGCTTAGATTTTCCTTCCTTTTTTTCAAGCTTTTCTAACTCTTCCAACTCCTTATTTTCCACCTTACGCTCTTTCCTCTGACGAGGCTTAAATTTTAACTGCTCAACCTTATATTCATGAATTTCTTTTTCATCATTTACATCGACAATAACCCTCACTAACTGACGAAGTACATTTACACTCGCCACTTCACCTTTGGCTCCATCATCTGCTATAACAAAATCACCTACACTTGGTAATTTTCTGTTTAACTCCTCATATGTTTCTTCTTCATTTTTCAAACAACACATAAGTCTCCCACATATTCCTGAGATTTTTGTTGGATTTAAAGAAAGATTCTGTTCTTTTGCCATTTTGATAGACACTGGAGCAAACTCCGCAAGATGTGTATGACAACACAATGGTCTTCCACAAATACCTATTCCACCTAAAATCTTGGTTTCATCACGTACACCTATTTGTCGAAGTTCAATTCTCGTTTTAAATACTGCTGCTAAATCCTTCACTAATTCTCTGAAATCAATTCTTCCATCTGCTGTAAAATAGAATAAAACCTTATTATTATCAAACGTATACTCTGCATCAATTAATTTCATCTCAAGTTCATGCTTTTGTATTTTCTCCAAACAAATCTGAAAAGCTTCTTTTTCTTTTACCCTATTACTTAATTCAGTTTCATCATCCTCTGGTGTCGCAACCCGTATTACAGCTTTTAGTGGCTGAATTACCTTACTATCTTCCACTTCGGTAGGTGGCATTACAACTGTTCCATATTCTATCCCTCTTGCTGTTTCAACAATTACATGTTCTCCACGCTTAATTTCATATTGCTTTGGATTAAAATAATATATCTTTCCAGCAGTTCTAAATCGTATTCCAATCACTTTTATCATTTTAGTTCTCCTTTATTGTAAGCAATAGTAATTCCAATACTAAATCAAAATTAACATTGGCATCAAGTCTTTGCTTTGCTTTTTCTATTGCCTTGATAATAATTTCTATTCCCTCATATGCACTTTTGCTTGCTTGTTCTTTGATATACTTAACTTCTTCTTTAAAAATTAAATTTGTAGCATCATATGTTGCTTTAAAAAGCAAAACATCTCTATACCATATTATTAATATATCTAAGTAATCTTGAATATTTACTTTATACTCTCCGATTTTTTTGATTGCAATAATTAAATCGCTAATATCCATATCTTGAATATACTTTAATACAGTAATTGCTTCTTCCTTAATTCTATCAAAATCCTCGGACGATGCCAAACTTTTTGCTTTCCCTATATTGCCTCTTGCAAAAGCAACACAAATGTCTGCCTGATAATCTGGAACATGTAATGTTTCCATAAGATATTTTCTAACTATACTGTCTTTCACTGGCTTAATATTCAGAACTGCGCACCTCGAAACCAATGTATTTAGTAATAACATCACATTAGTAGTAAGAATAATAATGACTGCATATTCTGGAGGCTCTTCCAATGTCTTAAGTAATGCATTTTGCGCTTGTTGTGTCATTTTATCCCCATCATTAATAATATATACTTTCCTGCTACTACTATAAGGTTTTATTTGTATATCCTTATTAATTTGTTCTCTTATATCTTCAACACTTATTGTGTTTGGCTTCTCATGACTTAATCGAATAATGTCTGGCTGATTATTTGTAATTGCTTGCTTACAGGAATGACAAGTCATGCAAGGATCTGTTTTTTTCTCCTCACATTGCAAAGTCATCGCAAACAAATTAGCTATAAACTCTTTTCCTGAACCTCTTTCTCCATTTAATATATATGCATGAGAAACTTTATTCGTTTGTATTGCTTTTTGCAAATACTTCTTTATTTGATCCTGTCCTATAATATCATCAAATTTAGGCATAACACACTTTCCTTCCAGCTTTATGTGAATATATCAAGTAAAAGCCCCTTAATTTCTCCGATTTTATTTAATATTGTAATATGATCTTTTTCTTCCTTCATTAATTCTGTAGCCAATTCATCTAGATTTTTATCTACCAACTTAATAATACCATATACGCGATGTCTTCCTTTTTTATCCAAAAAATTCTCTCTAGAAAATTCATGTGAACGATTGACAACTTCATTTAAAAAATCCTTTACAAGACTTCTATATTTTTTCATGTCTCGTACGTCCATTTTTTTTGATATTTTCTTTCCTTGCTTTGATATTTCTTCCATAAGAAAACCAAGCCTTGCTTGTAATTCCTGCTCCTCAATATGACTAATAAGCGTAAACTTAAATGTTTCATCTGTCGCCTGTACTTGTTGCGTAGGTTCAACTGAGGATGTTGCAGCTGTCATTTGATTAACTTTAATATCCATCAGAATACCTCCCTTCAAATAAAATAAGGCTTTTCATTATCATACCATGCATTTACTAATATAGTCTATTATTTCGCTAACACAATGTGTTAAATCTTCATTGCAGAATTTCTTTTTTATTTTAGCTTTCTGTATTTCTTCTTCTGAAAAATCCTTATCATCTGCAAGAAAACGACGACACATTTCTATATACTTTGGTTCTTTCTGCTTTCTCTCTCTCTCCAGCGCTCTTTGTAAACGTATGCCATCATCTAATTCTATATATATAGGAATAACGTTTTCTTCTCCATAATAATTTTTCGTAGAAATATATGAAGCAATTGTTCCCGTGACAAGATATCCAAAATTATAATTTAAAGTAATCTGTCCGTCATTTGCTGTGAAATATCTCCATGCCCCATGTGCTGTATTATATGCTCTGCTTTCAATAACTATTCCTTCAGCTTCCATTTCAAAAAATATGTTTTCTGTCACAAAATAATATTCTACTCCGTTTTTTTCCCCTGACCGGATAGGTCTTGTTGTATATAATATCAGTTCTTTAAGATTTAATTCTTTTTTCTCAATTAACTGTTTATATATTGTATCTTTACCAGAAGAGCTTTTCCCTATAACATAAAATATTTTTCCCATTTGAACCTCTACTTTATTTGATTATTACCATTATATCTGATATATCATTACGTTCTTATGAATATATAGTGTTTCAAGTAAAGAGCAATATGTATCAGCAAAATTTACAATCCATGCTTCTTTACATTTAGGCGGTATAATTGTAAGTGGCCACATATGCTTCTTAATAATTTCTATCTCCAACAAATTTAGATTAAAATCATTGCTTGCATTTTTAAATGCTATATTTGCGTGTCTAAATCCATGCCAGTTATGATTTTTTTCTGGAATATGCCAATCATACAAAAAATAGTCATGTAGCAATGCACCTCTTACAAGTGATCTTTCGTCACAATTAATCCTAAGCAAGTAACAAATCTTTAAGCTAGCTCGTGCTACGCTCATACAATGTTGCTTAACAGTAATATTGCCATGTTGAATAAAATTATCCTGTTCATCAAATGTCTTTGCGTTCAATATATCCAATCCATAGTAAAGTATTGTTTTTTCTACACTATCTGCAAATTCTCTCTTCCTAATTCTATTTTTTACCACTTCATTCACTTTCTTTCTCTTTAGTATCTTTTTGAGGCTCTTCCTTATCATTTTCATCATTTTTCTTTGTTCTCTCATCGTATTCGTCTGCTACAGCCCTTTTCTCTCTAATATCTTTAATACATTTAGTCAAAAAATAAAGTGTAATAATATCAGTAATGCCACCAAATACAAATCCAACACCAATAAGTCTCATAAATAGTTTTATTGTCTCAAAAGGTTCTGCCAGTAGTATTATACCAATAACCATACAAAGTGAGGCAAACACTAAAACATATACCCAGCCTCTAAAGTTCGCCCTTTTTAAATCAATTGCATGTTGTAGTTTAATAATTCCATTCGTAAATACTAATATCCCCATAATAACTGGAATTAATTCAATTAACATTACTACTTTAAGAATACTACATACGGCAATCAGGATTAGGACAAGACCTATTACCAAATCATGTTGATAATATGCTTCCATAATATCTTTCTTAAAATATGCAATTATATATACTATGCCCAAAATTATCAAGCATCCTGCAAAAACATAACCTACTGTAATCATTGTCGTTTCAGGAAAAGCAATAAGTACAATGCCAATCAAAATACCTAATACTGATAATAGTAATAATTTTGTTTTCATTCTTTTTTCCACTATCATTCCCCCATAATCTGTTGACAATTCTCATCTAATGTATCTTTATAATTTTCTATAAGATAATCATACTGCCCTGTATTAATTCTTATAATAGCGTAAATTCTTTCTTTACTAAACAGTTCTCCTCGCGTAATTAATTTAATAATCTCATAATATTCAGCAACATCTTTATTTTCTATTATATTCGTTCCATATATGACTGTATCTCCATACCCCGCAGGTGCCTCGCGCCACATATGTCCAATTCTCCAGTTATCTTCTCTCACCGCTGGCAATTTTGATAAGAAAGGATCTCCTAATGCATACAAATCATTCAAGTACATATCATCATTATAATATTTTGTTATTCCTGGAACCATTTCTAATATACCAGCCTCAATACCATATCCTCGTAATTCTACAACACCTTCTTCATTCCATGCATTTCGAATAACCATTTCCCCTGTTGTTGCCACAGAAATTGCATTATTAAATAAACTGGTAAATCTAAAATAGCCACCTCTTTCGTCCGCTATTGGAGCGTTAAATACACTTCCAAATAAAAATTGTGATGTAATAACCTGCATTGTTCCTGCATATATTAATCCAATAACAGCAATTACTAAAAATGAATTTTTTAATTTATCTGGATTTTTATAAGCTCCAAATCCCTCGTTTTCCATGTTGAAATATGTACATAATGCAATAAAAAATAAAACAGTAAAATGGCGTCCAACCATAAAATCTCCGCCGATACGAATAAGATATATTATATATAAAATAATGCCTGCTGAAATATATAGATATCTTGCTTTTTTAACAATTAACGTTAAAATAACCATGGTTACTGGTATCAACAAGAGTAGTATGTCCGTAATAGATGAGGTGACTATATATTGTAGCCCTCTATAAAGATAATCCTTAAAAGGAATCTCTGTTCCCAATTTTACATAAGCGGTATTTGGAAATGGAAATCCATAATAGAAAACGGAAAACAGCATCCATAGAATAAATGGCAATAATCCAAGAAATCCATATAAAACAGCCTTAATAAAAGATACATTATTCCTTTTTGCAAGATATATGTATAAAATCATAGGAATAAACATAAGCACTGCATCCATGCGCGTCATTGCAATTAGTGAAATTAGTATTGCCATAATAAACAATGTTTTTCCACTATATGTTTCTGTCTTAAAATAATACTTTAAAAATAATGCTGATAAGAAAAAAAGTAAACAATTCTCCAAGCCAGATGTTGTATAACTGATAAATAAAAAACTCCCCAGTAAAATTATAAACGCCAAAAAAACTTGCTTCTTTGTTCTACAAAAATCATTACAAAGTATTTTATAAGCAAGTCCTGAAAAAAGGATACATATTAATAATGACACAATAAACATTTTTCTTATAAAAAAATATCCAAAAGCAATTATAAGTGTAAACAGCGGACAAGAAGTGGCCGATGCTCTTTCTCCTATATTATATACAAAGCCATTACCTAAAACCAAATTCTTTGCCATAACATATGCATGATAGGCATCATCACTTTGCCATGCCAATATAGTTATAATGGCCAAAAAGACTATTAATGTGACTATTCTATATCGGTTTACTTCTTCTTGCATATACAAGTGTAATTTTGTTTGTTTCTCTTTGCACTTTGCTCGAAAACGCATACTATTTTCTCCTAAAAAATTACTCGTTTCACTAGTTTCTCATGTTCTTTCAACTGGAACAGCAATTTTAGTGCTTCCGTAACCGATTTTAATTTTATACTTGACTGAGATCCAATATAATTAATGGGTACTTCAATCGTTTTTAAATTTCTACAATAAAAACGCATTTCCGTTTGATATATATGTCCAAGCGAAAGAAAAGCATCTAAATCCATCATCTCTAACGTCTTTCGCTGAAACCCTTCAAAACCACTTGTCATATCCTTCAGCTTCGTTCCAAGCACCATATTAGCAAGTACTGTACCTCCTGAACTCAATATTCTTCTGTACCATGGATGGTTCGTAATATCTCCTCCCGGAATAAATCTTGAACCCCATACACAATCATATCCCTCATCTAATTTATCAATAAACTGTGGGATTTCCGTTGGTAAATGACTTCCGCCACCATCCATCTCAATAATTCTCTCTGCACCATCCTCGAGTGCTATTTTAAATCCATATAAATAGCAAGTAATAACACCCCTGGATTCCTTATGAAATAATAATTTAATCCTATTATATTTCTTTTCCATCTCTTTTACAATTTCTTCTGTTCTGTCTTTTGAGTATGAATCAATAACAGGATATACATACAAATTATCATAAGGGAGCTGCATTATTTCGTCTAACAGGCCTTCCATTGTCGCTTCTTCATTTGCTACTGGCATAACTATAATTGTCTTTTTCATCTATTGACCTCAACTATTTAATATATTTATCCTAATTACTTTACTACTTACACAATTCATCTGCCATCTTTATGGCAAGTTCCACAACCACATCTGAGTTATAATGCTGCCACTCACCCCATCTTCCAAGACCGAACACTTTCTTACTTTTGGTCCAAGATAAGAATTCTTGCATAAGTTCCTGCTTCCCTATTGTGTTTAGTGGATAGGCATATTTATTTAAATAACTAAAATTCTTACTCTCTTGCCATCTTGTAAGATTTGTTTCTGTCCAATATCCATTAGCATTAAGGCAAAAATTATGTCTAACTAATATTCTGTGATATGCAATTTCTAAATTTGGAATATAAATCCATTGTGCTGCAGTATCTAATTTTTCTTTCTTATATTCTGTTACAACAGAACTGTATTTTAATTTTTCGATTGTATCTTTTAAATTATCTGGCAATCCTGTCATTTCTCTATAAGCTTTCCATGGAGCAGTGTTTATAATATAATCAGCTTGATATTCATCATTAACTACGGTATTTTCAAAATCTAATTTTGTAATATTAATATTATATTTGATTCTTTCTCCAAGTTCATTTGCCATTCGCTCCCATATCTCACCATATCCATACTCTTTTGGATAATAAAATATCGAATGTGCAGGCTGAGAACCATATGCTCTCTTCTCTAAACAACTAATTAAAGTCTCTTCAAATGAAACATTTGGTAATTTTTCAAGCCAATATGTTCCTAATAAATTCAAATCCTCACCAAACATCTTCTGATTATATGGAATCATATAATCTTCTGCTACTTTATGTCCTAATTTCCATTCTATCCAATCGACAAATTTCTCAGGCATATCAAGTCCAAGATTACAACCAGCCACTGCTATTGTCTTTAAATATTCTACTTGATCTTCTAACTTCATCTGCCATATATTCGCCTCTATAGGACTACTAATTATATTCCCTTTCACATCTATTTGAGAATTACGTACATATTTTAACCATTCTATCTCTGGCATAAAACAAAATAAAAAATCTAAAACATCTTTCTTTTTAACATCCAAAAAATGCCCTCCTCCTATATCAAAAGGGCTTCCATCTACATCTTCACTTCTGCATAATCCACCAGCTACTTTTTCTTTTTCTATAACAAGAAAATCTTTTTCTCCATTTTGTAACAATCGATTAGCAATTGATAATCCAGCCGGTCCGGCTCCTATAATTAAATATTTCATAAAACACTCCAGATAATATCATGTGATTTATATTCTATCAGTTTTTAAATAAAACATCAAGTTTCCACTCCGTTTAACTTTCTCTTCTTTTATTGCAATTATTATATATTTAAAAATTATAACATTTTTCTATTACTACGTCTATTCTATTATTCATATAACTTTTTTGCCATTAAAAAACGCAATTCCTATCAAAAAGAATTGCGATTAGTGCCCAAAGCCGGAATCGAACCAGCGACACGTGGATTTTCAGTCCACTGCTCTACCAACTGAGCTATCTGGGCTAGTAAAAATTTAAAATTTTTTCTTTTAAATGAGACATCGGGGATTCGAACCCCGGACAACTTGATTAAAAGTCAAGTGCTCTACCACCTGAGCTAATATCCCATATTTTTTTAAAATAAATGCTCAAATTTTTCATTTGGGCATCTAAGACCTTACACACAAGTTTGAATTTGGTGCAAATAGCGGGGACAGGATTTGAA
>Ga0209373_10001477_pt1 | contig 27259 bp, 24 predicted proteins | sample Higcelweek5metaG_FD_187173 | JGI IMG/M metagenome (GOLD analysis project Ga0209373, IMG submission 187173) | Freshwater pond sediment microbial communities from the University of Edinburgh, under environmental carbon perturbations - High... | ecosystem: Environmental > Aquatic > Freshwater >... | reverse complement strand
AGGGCCGGGTCCAGGAAGCGGACCTCGTGTCCCAGGCGTTTCAGGGCTTCGCCGATGCCGCGCGCCCCGGAAAGGGACACCTCGCGTTCAGTCGACCAGCCGCCCGCGATCAAAATCATGCGCATTGAGGTCTTTCTCCAGAAGTTGGGACAGGGCGTCTTCGATGTCCTTGGCCTGCCGGTTGGTGCTGTGGATGCGCTCGCGAATCTCCGGCGACTTGCCGTAGCGTTCCACCAGATCGCTGAAGCGCTCCTCGATGGGTACGATCTGGTCGTGGGCCACGCGCTTGTCGCCGTAGAGCACCACGATGGGGGTGAAGTAGCGGCGCACGTCCACCTCAAACGGCCAGTACACGTGGTGGGCCACGCCCTGGGCCAGCAGCGGGTTGCCGGTAAGGGCCATGGCCCAGGCTCCGCCGAGCTGGCTGTGGTTGCCGCCGTGCTTCACGCAGTAGATTTTGGCCAAGTCGTGCAGCAGGGCCGAGGCGCGCACTGTGTCCAGGCAGACGTTGAGGCCCACGCGCGCTCCGGCCTCGGCCACCTGGCAGGCCACCAGGGCCACCTTGCGGCTGTGGGCGCGGATGTGCTCGGGCATGTCGAAGCGGTCCCACAGGGCCACGCAACGTTCCTCGCTGGGGGCCGTCCAGGCCGGCCTGCGTCGCCCAGAAGCCGAACCCGCCGCCGGGGCCGGGGGCTGCGGCAGGGTGGGCCACAGGGGGGGCAAGGGGATGGCGGGGCGCGGTGCGTGCATATGTCTTTCGCCTGCGGGCGTGGTCCGGAGTGGAGCGGCGCGCTGCTGCGCCGTTCTGCGTTGTGATGACCAGGATTACCAGCAGCGCCCCGAAAAATAAAGCGCGCGCGCCGGTGTTTCTGGAATACCCGCAAGGAAAATGCCCTTGAAATTTTCTGGGGCAGGGGCTACAGAAGGTGTTGGAAATTGAAGGGCGCAACGGGCTGCCTGCCCGGTGCGGGTGTCTGTGGCCCAATGGCGTAAAGCATGCAATCTAGACTGAGGAGGATGAGGTATGGCTATTCTTGAATTCAAGGGCAAAAAGTTCGAGGTCGACGAAGACGGATTTCTGCTGAAGTTCGAAGAATGGTCCCCCGAGTGGGTTGAGTACATCAAGGAGAGCGAGGGCATCGCCGTTATCTCCGAGAACCACCAGAAGGTCATCGACTTCCTGCAGGACTACTACAAGAAGAACGGCATCGCCCCCATGGTGCGCATCCTGTCCAAGGTCACCGGCTACAAGCTCAAGGAAATCTACGAGCTGTTCCCCTCCGGCCCCGGCAAAGGCGCCTGCAAAATGGCCGGCCTGCCCAAGCCCACCGGCTGCGTGTAGTTCCCGCGCCGAACATGGTCCCCAAAGGGGCGGCGGCTTCGGCCTGCCGCCCCTTTTTTATGGCCCGGCGCCGTTCTTCAATCCCCAGACCCTCCGGCGGGGCAAACGCACGCGTTTCCGGTCGTGCGCGGCATTACGGCTCCGAACCTGGACTTCAACGATTCTCAGGCCGCGCAGGGGGCGGGGCGCGCGTAGCTTCGCCGTGACACGCGCCAAGCGTGCGCCGGGCATGGACTCGCCAAGCTTCCCGGTGTATGTCCCTCGGGCCGGGAGGGTTGCTTCCCGGCCAGACAGCACTGAAGGAAGGTAGCCGTGAGCCTTGACATTTTGGACCAGTACCACGACCCCGACCTGTGCAAGAGCGTGCTTGAGCGCCTTTGCGCCACCCTCAACGGCCCCCTGCGCTTCATGGAGGTCTGCGGCACCCACACCGTGGCCATCTTCCGCAGCGGTTTGCGCTCCATTTTGCCCAAGGAGATCGTGCACCTCTCCGGCCCCGGCTGCCCGGTGTGCGTTACCCACGAGGCCGAGATCAACGCCTTCCTCGATTTGGCCGAGAAGCCGGGCGTCATCATCGCCACCTTTGGAGACCTGATGCGCGTGCCCGGCAGCAAGAGCCGCACCCTGAAGGCCGCCCAGGCCGAGGGCGCGCGCGTGCAGGTGGTGTATTCCCCGCCCGATGCGCTGAAGCTTGCGGCGGACAACCCGGACTCCCGCGTGGTGTTTTTGGGCGTGGGGTTTGAGACCACGGCTCCGGGCGTGGCCGCCAGCATAAAAATGGCGCGGGCGCAGGGCATTTCCAACTATAGCGTGCTCTCGTTCCACAAGCTGGTGCCCCCCGCGCTCGAGGTGCTTTTGTCCGACGCGGATGCGGACCCCAACACCGGCATCGACGCCTTCATCATGCCCGGCCACGTGTCGGCCATCATCGGGCTGGCGCCGTATCTGCCCGTGGCCACGCGCTACGGCAAGGCCGCGGCCATCGCCGGTTTCGAGCCGCTGGACATTCTCCAGGCGCTTTTGTTTCTGGCCGAGTGCAAGCGCGACGGCGTGGCCTCGGTGGTGAACCTGTACCGCCGCGTGGTGCGCGACGAAGGCAACGCCAAGGCCCGGGCCATGATGGCCGAGGTCTTCGCCCCGGCGGACGCGCTCTGGCGCGGCATCGGGCTCATTCCCGGCTCCGGCCTGGAGGTGGCGGACGAGTATGCCCTGCACGACGCCAAGCGCCTGTTCGACATCGAGATCAAGGAATGCCCGCCGTTGCCGGGCTGCAAATGCGGAGAAGTGCTCAAGGGCCGGCTGGCTCCCAATCTCTGCCCGCTGTTCGGCAAGGCCTGCACCCCTGCCAAGCCCGTGGGGCCGTGCATGGTTTCCACAGAGGGCTCCTGCGCGGCCTACTACAAATACCAGGTGGATTAGCTGATGAGCGACAAGGTCCTTCTTGATTACGGTTCTGGCGGCAAGGCTTCCCAGCGGCTCATCGGCGAGCTGTTCTTGAAGAATTTTGACAACCCGGAACTGCGGCGCATGAACGACGGCGCGGTGCTCTCCATGTCCGGAAAAATCGCGGTGAGCACCGACACCTTCACCGTGGACCCGGCGTTTTTTCCCGGCGGCGACATAGGCGCGTTGGCCGTGCACGGCACGGTGAACGACGTGGCCATGATGGGCGCGGTGCCGCGGTACCTCACCTGCGGGTTCCTCATCGAGGAAGGCCTGCCGATGAGCGACCTGACACGCATCGTGGAGTCCATGGGCGCTGCCGCGCGCGAGGCCGGGGTGGCCATCGTCACGGGCGACACCAAAGTGGTTCCCAAGGGCGCGGCCGACAAGATCTTCATCAACACCACGGGCATCGGCGACGTCATCGTCGACCCCGCGCCCGCGGGCGACCGCGCCGCGCCGGGCGACGCCATCCTCATCAGCGGCACTCTGGGCGACCACGGCCTGGCGATTTTGTCCACGCGCCAGGGCCTGGCTTTTGAGACGCCCGTGCTGCCGATTGCGCCAGCCTGAACCACGTCATCGAAACGCTGTTGCGCGGCCTGCCGGACGTGCACGTGCTGCGCGACCCCACGCGCGGCGGCCTGGCCACCACGCTGAACGAGATCGCTCTGGCCTCGGGCGTCACCTGCGAGATCGTCGAGGACGCCATCCCCGTGCGGCCGGAAGTGCGCGGCGGCTGCTCGCTTTTGGGGCTGGACCCGCTGTACCTGGCCAACGAGGGCAAGTTCATCTGCATCGTGCCCGAGACCCAGGCCGAGGCGGCGCTTGCGCTCATGCGCGCCAATCCGCTGTGCACCGGGGCCACGCGCATCGGGTCGGTTATCGGGAACGAGAAGCCGGGCCAGACGGGCCGCGTGGTGCTTAAAACCGGCCTGGGCGGCAAGCGTCTGCTGGGCATGCTGGAGGGCGAGCAGCTGCCGCGAATCTGCTAGCTTCCCTGAAGCCTCACTGTTCGCCGCCCGGCTTCCGTCCTTTCCAGACGCGAGGCCGGGCGGTTTTGCGTTGCGCCCGGCGCATGCGCACCCCTTGCCGCGCAAGGAAAAAGCGGGCTACAGATTCTCCACGGAACGTTGAGGTTCCGCCGAGCAACCGGGAGGCGCGCATGAACACCTGCATTTTCAAGAGCGACTCGGTCTTTGTGGCGGCCTTGCAGGCCTCGGCAGCCACAGGAGAAGGCACGCAGCAGGACCGCGCCGCCTTCCTGCTGGCCGATGCGCACCAGCTCTCGCTGTTGTGCTCTCTTTGCTTCTGGGTGAGCCTGGAGGAGGAAGAGGGGCGCCAGGTGCGCGGCACCCTGTGCCTGTGCTCGCCGGGTTCGGTGCAGCTGGCGCGGCGCTTCACCAAGCCCGTGCCGTTGACGGTGCCGAACCTTGTGGCCCTGCTCACGGCCTCGCCGCGCACCCCGCTGGCTGTCCACGGCGGACCGGAGGGGCTGGAGGTCTGGGGCATCCTGGACTCCGAGCCCGAAGGGCTTTTGCGCCTGCGCATCGCCGGAAACGGCATTCTGCTGGCCTCGCGCTCGCGCCGGGTGCTGGTCCTGGTGCACCAGGGCGTGGTGTCCGTCCCCGTGGCTGCGGACGAGGCCTCGCTGTCGCAACTGGTGGCGCGCACCCTGGGCAAGGAGCGCTCCCTTGAGCAGCGCGGCGACATGCCCGGCAAGCTCATCCGCGTGGTCACCACCATGATCCGCCACGGGCACGGAGGCACCCTTGTGCTGGTGCCGCCGGAGGACGAGTCGTGGCGCGGGTCCGTCAGCTTCCGGTTCTGTTTCGATGAACCGAGCACGCAGGTGCTGTACGACAGCGTGCACAATTTTGAAGCCCTCACGGGCGACGCCCTGCGCGGCTACGATGACCTGGTGTCGGGCCGGGCCAGTTGCGCCTCGGTGGGGGCGCTGCGCGAACAGTACGAGACCGTGAACTTTCTGCGCACCTTGAGCGAGTCGCTGTTCCGGCGGGTGGGGGAGCTTGGGCTCATCGACGGCGCGGTGGTCATGGACATGGATTTGCGGCTGCACGGGTTTGGGGCCAAGATGCTCTTTGGGCCGGAGGAATTTCAGGTGGCGACGCTGAACGCGGTGACCGGCGTTTTGCGCAAGCGGGTGGACCTGGCGGAGCTGGGGGGCATGCGGCACCAGTCGGCGGCGCGCTTCATCAACGTCAACCGCGCCACGGATGTGTTCGTGGTCTCACAGGATGGGCGGCTGTCCATGTTCTCCTGGTCCGAGCAGTTGCAGGCCGTGGCCGTGGTGCAGCACCTGGAGCACTTCATTTGGGAGCAGCAGGCGGGCTTGGTATGAACAAATCGACCTTGTTCTTGGGGGGGCTTGGCATCCTCGTGGTTTGGGCCTTAATCGGGACCTTTATTTCCGATTTGTCTCGGGAAGTGAATATTGCAGAGGCTCTTGAAGCGAGTGGGGCGCTTTTTACTGCATTGGCATTCGCCGCAGCAGGCTACGCTATTTTGTTGCAGCGCAAAAGTATCGAAATGCAGAGGCAGGAGCTAGAGCTTCAGCGGCAGGAATTGAGGGATACGAGGGAAGAGTTGCGAGGTCAGAAAGAGCAACTTGAGTTGCAGAGCTTAGCGATGCAAAAGCAGGCATTCGAAAATGCTTTTTTCAATATTCTTGCAATACATCGAGAGTATGCATTAATTGCAAACAAAGACGGAGAACTGGAACGTATTATCAGAACGTTTCGCATGAATGATGGCAGGCTTATGGAAGTGTATAATTCATTCGCTGACAAGCAAGAGTGTGGTGAGGTGAAACGAATAATTGACCTGTGGTATGTTACTGTTCGGTTGGTTCTTAGCCAAGCTCAGCTTTCTGAATCGGAAAAATTTAGTTATTTAAAAGTGTTTATGGCACAGGTTAGTGAAAGAGAATGTCTACGTCTTGTGATGCATATTGTGGGGAAAAATGGTCGCCGAGAGCTACAAGACGCCGTTGAAAAGTTCAACTTGTTCTCTGGATACAGCCTGGAACTGGTGATAAAGGACGTTGTTGATTTGTATAACAAGTCAGCCTTTTGTCGACCGACCTAGGAACAAGCGCCCCCTCGCCCACCTGATATCCTCGGCCTTTCAGCCGCTCTATGATCTCCCCGCGCACCGCGCGAAGTGGGGGGTAACACGCATCACGTGTCACGCTTGACGTGTCACGTTTCGCTCTATACACTTTGCCCATGATCCTTACCTTCAAGTGCCGCGACACCGAACGCATCTGGGACATGGAGTCCGTGCGGCGCTTTCCGCCAGAGGTGCAGCGCGTGGCGCGGCGAAAGCTGGTGATGATCGACGCGGCCCAGGCGGTGCAGGATTTGCGGGTGCCGCCAGGCAACCGGCTGGAGGCGCTCAAGGGCGACCGCGCCGGGCAGCACAGCATCCGCGTGAACGACCAATTCCGCCTCTGCTTTGTCTGGAACGGCCGCGACGCCGAAGATGTGGAACTTGTGGACTATCACTAGGGGGGAGAGACATGAACGACGAAAACAGCATGACCGGCATCCTCGGCCCGATTCACCCCGGCGAGATTCTGCTGGAGGAATTTTTGAAGCCCTTGGCCTTGAGCCAGAACCGCCTCGGCATCGACCTGGGCATACCGCCCCAGCGCATCGGCGACATCGTGCGCGGCCGGCGCGGCATCACGGCGGATACCGCCCTGCGTCTGGCCCGCTATTTCGGCACCACTGCACAGTTCTGGCTCAATCTGCAAACCCGGTACGAGCTGGACGTGGCGCGGCACCACCACCTGCCGGAGCGCATCGCGACCGAGGTGCGCCCGCGCACCGCCGCGTAGTCTCCGCCGTCTTGTCCACCTGCGGGGCTCACCCCACGGCCACGCAATCCACCCCGGCCTGATACCCTCGGCCTTTCAGCCATTCCAGAATTTCCTCGCGCGCGCCGCGAGAGGCCACGTTGACCAGGAGAAACGGCGCAGTTCCGGGCGATTCGGGGGAGCGGGGCGGCACGGCCTCGCGGCCCAGCACGGGAACGCCCTGGATGCGCTGGCCCACCTTGCGCGGGTCGATGTCCACATAGGCCGCGATGCGCAGACCCAGCGCGCCCAGCGGGTCCAGGCGCTGCCTGCTTACCCGCCCGGCGCCCCATGCCCAGACCTCCGGGTGGCGCGGATTGTTCGCCGCCAGCCAGTCCCACAGATACCCGGCCTTGATGCGCGCAAAGGCCTGCACGCTGTACGCCGCGTCCGTGCGCGAAAGCCGCCCGGGCGGGTCGTTCCAAATAAGCACCTCGGCGTGCGCCTTGGCCATGCGCGCCCCGCGCGCGAGCCAGCGCAGCCACTGCTCGTAGTCCTCCGGAAAGGGCGCCGCCCCTGTCGCTGTGCCGGTGTTGGGCCGCGCCCCGCCGAAGCGCTCAAAGGACTCGCGCCGGAACATGACGGACGGGTTGGCCAGGGGCGATTCCACGAACCGGTTGACGGCGATGGCCTCATGCGTGGTCAGGGTGTTCAGCCAGTCCACGTGGTGCGCGTAGCCCGCGCAGGCGTGCCTGTCGCCGCCGAAGCGCACCAGGCCCGACACCAGGTCCAATCCGGCCTGGGCCTCCAGCAGGGCGGCCTGCACGGCCAAGCGTCCGGGCAGGCACAGGTCGTCGGCATCCATGCGGGCGATGAACGGGGCGCGGCAGGCGGCCACGGCGGCGTTGCCGGCCAGGGCCACGCCCTGGTGCGCCAGGCGCACGGGGCGCAGGCGGGCGTCGCGCCGGGCAAAGGCGCTCAGCACATCCCAGGTGGCGTCGGTGCTGCCGTCGTCCACGGCGATGATTTCGATCTCGCGCAGGGTTTGCGCCAGCAGGCTCTCCAGCGCCGCGGGCAGGGTGGCCGCCGCGTTGTGGCAGGGCAGGGCCACGCTGACTTTTGGCGCGCAGGGCATGGGGGCTCTACTGGCGTTGCGCGTCTGCCGCGTGGCGTTCCTGATCTGCCGCGCGGCGCTCGCTGACGGCGATGGCCAGCCTGCACACGCCGCACAGCCCGGTGCTGGTGGGCGAACCGCACGTTTCGCACGGGGCCAGGGGCGTGCCCGCCTCCTTCTCCACCAGGGCAAAGGCCGGCCGGCCGCGCTTCAGGAAGCCGTCGTAGAACGAGATCTTGGAGCCGGGGCTCTGGTATTCCAGGTCCGACCACAGGCGTTTGTGCCCGGTGAAGCTGGCCCCGCCACTGTAGGGGCAGGGCGCGGAGTGGATCTCGATGCCGTTCAAAAAGGCGTAGCAGGCGGTTTCGAACTCCGAGAGCCGGTACAAGGGCTTGATCTTGCGCGCAAAGCCGCTCTCGGCCTCCAGGCAGGGGCCCTGGTCGGACAGGTAGCCCGCGTCCCAGCGCAGAGTATTGGCGAACAGCCGCGCCACCTCGTCGTCCAGGTTATGGCCCGTGGCCAGCACCTGGAAGCCTTCCTCAAGGGCCACGCGGTTGAACCAGTGGCGCTTGATCTTGCCGCAGGCCGAGCACACCGGGCGGTTGATGTAGCGCTTCACGTCCGGGATGGGCAGGCCCTGCTTCTCCAGCTCCACCACGCGCAAGGGCAGGCCGTGGGCCTCGCAGAAGCCCTCCACCTTGGCGCGGGCGGGCGGCGACGACGTGGGGATGCCCAGGTCCACGTGCAGGCCGGTGACGTCGCAGCCCAGGCGCGAGAGCTCAAGCATCAGGCTTAAAGAATCCTTGCCGCCGGAAAGGGCCACCAGTACGCGTTCGCCGGGCTTGATGAGCCCGTGGCGGCGGATGGCCTTTTCCACCTGGCCGGTGAAGTAGGTGCCGAAGCAGTCGCGGCAGAAGGCGGTGTTGTGGCTCGGCAGGGCTATTTCTGCCGGGGCTTTGCATTTGCGGCATTTCATGGCGTGGTGTCCTTATCCGGTGCTGATGACTTTGCGGATGCGCAGTTCGTCGCCGTCGTTCAGGCGGCTGTCCGGGGTCAGCAGCTCCGCCCCGCGGATGATCAGGGCGTCGTTGACGCGCAGGCCCAGGCGTTTTTGCAGCATGAGCACGGTGTTCAGGCGCTCGAAGGTCTGGGTCTCGTTGTCCGGCTCCACGAATACGGTGATCATGCAGTAGTTCTCCTCAAAACGTTGGTGGCCAAGAGGTGCCTGGGAGCTGGGCGGGTTGTCAAGGCCGCTGGGCGGGTGGCGGAGGGTGCGCGCCGCCATAATTGTATTGACCGGCCAGAAAAACGGGATATAGGTTCAGAGTAAGAGAAGCCCTTCCCCCCAGAGGAGCATTGTTATGGACAGGCCGAAGATCCTTGTGGTCGACGACGAGAAGCACATACGCATGTTGTATCAGGAGGAGCTCGAGGACGAGGGCTACGACGTGGCCACTTCTGACGGCGAGGAACCCATCCTGGAATTGCTGGAGCGCGAGGCTCCCCAGGTGGTGATTCTGGACATTCGCCTGGGGCCGGACCGGTCCGGCCTCGACCTGCTGCAAATTCTGCGCACCCGCAACACAAAAGTGCCGGTGATCCTGTCCACCGCTTACGACAGCTTTCAGCACGACCTCAAGTCCGTTGCGGCGGACTACTACGTAGTCAAGTCCGTGGACCTCTCGGAACTGAAAGACAAGGTGCGCAAGGCCTTGGCGCGCGATAAGGCTGCCTAGCGGTTCTTCTCGCGAATTTCGTAACCGATATGGCGGTCCTGCAGCCAGCGCACGCCCAGCAGGTCGCGCACGCCCGCCACGGCCCGCTCCCAGTTGCCATATTTCGAAACGCCCATGTGGCGTTCGCGGTGGTTCACGGGCATTTCGGCCACAGTGGCGCCCTCCAGCTTCATAAGGGTGGGCAGGTAGCGGTGCATGCCCTTGAAACGCGGAATCCTGATCAGCATATCCCGGCGCATGACCTTGAGGGAGCAGCCCGTGTCGCGCACGCTCTCGCGGGTGATGTGGTTTCTGATGGCGTTGGCGATCTTTGAGGCATAGCGCTTGCTGGCGGTGTCCTGGCGTTTTTTGCGCCAGCCGATGGCCATGCCGTAGCCCTGGTCGAAGAGGGCGAGCATGGCCGGGATGTCGGCGGGGTCGTTCTGTAGGTCGGCGTCCAGGGTGACGACGATGGGGTGGCTGGCCTCGTCGAACCCGGCGCAGAAGGCGGCGGACTGGCCGCGGTTGCGCGTAAAGGCCAGGTAGCGCACCTCGGGATTGTTCTGGGCCAGGGCCTTCAAGACGCCAAGGCTCTTGTCGGTGCTGCCGTCGTCCACAAAGACCACCTCCCACGTGCGCGCCAGGGGGCGCATGGCGCGGGCTATCTCGTCAAAGAGCACGGGCAGGTTTTCTTCCTCATTGAAAAGGGGGACGACGATGGAGACGCTCTGGGTGTTTGGCATGGGCGGGGTATAGGAAATTTCCGGGGCGGTGTAAATAAGCGTTGACAGGGGGAGGGGCTGGGACTACATACCCCTTCTCGACGCGGGGAACGCCGCATCGAAGTGTCGCGGGGTGGAGCAGTACGGTAGCTCGTCGGGCTCATAACCCGAAGGTCGTAGGTTCAAATCCTGCCCCCGCTACCAAGAAGATCAGGGCCTTACGAGATCAGCTCTCGTAGGGCCTTTTTCTTTTTTTTAAACCACCTTCCCAGTCTTGGACAACGCATCCCGAATGGCGCGCCGGTCAGTGCCAAATGGCGCGCCGGATTATTCTGGGCACGGCGTTCTGCACATGGCGCCAACATTCCCGCTTGCGACCCATTGCTGGCGGGCCGCGAAAAGGTCTATGAAACACGCCATGGAAGCAGAAGCCCCCAACCGCCGCATCTTCGCCTTTGGCGACATTCATGGCCGCATGGACAAGCTGGGCGCGCTGCTGAGCCGTTTGACGGTGCTGGACCCTGACGCCCGGCTGGTGTTCCTGGGCGATTACATCGACCGCGGCGCAGAGTCCCGGCAGGTGGTGGACGCGTTGCTGGAACTGCGGGCCAAGCGTCCGGACACGGTGTTCCTCATGGGCAACCATGAGGCCGCCCTGCTGCGCTACGCCGTCTCCTGCTCGCCCGATGACCTGCGCCTGTTGCGCGGCATGGGCTTCCAGGCCACCCTGGACAGCTATGGATGTTCGCCCGGCGCGGGCGGCATCGCCTTCATGCCAGAAGCGCACCGGCAATTTTTCGAGGGGCTGAGCCGCTGGTTCGTTACCCCGCGCCACGTCTTTTGCCATTCGCCCATCACCTGCGGAACCGATCCGGACCAGGCAAGCATCTTCGAGCTGGACGGGCTGCTTTCAAACCGGCAGGTGGACGCGGCGGGCTGGGCGGCCAGCGGGCGCACCCTGGTCTTTGGCCACGTGCCTTCGGAAACGCCGCTGGCTGCGCCCGGGCTCTTGGGCGTGGATACGGGCGCGGGCCACGTGCTTACCGCCGTGGAACTGCCGGACGTGCGTTTCCATCACGCCTGAGCGCGGTCATTCTCCGCCGGGGAAGGATCTACCGTAAGCCCCTGCAGGGCATAATCGCCGGAAAGAAACGCCTCGGCCACCCGGCCGGGCATGCCGTCGTTGACCATCACGGCATCGAGCAGCCGGCTGAAGCCCAGAAACCGGCCCAGCATCTCCAGCTTGGCCAAAAGAGTCTCCCGCGAGCCCTCGCTGAGCACCGCCGTGACCATGTCTCCCTGGCGGGTGGTGAAAAACTCCTCCCGGCGCAGCACCTCCTCCACGAACACGGCCCGTCGTTCGCGCTGGATTCTGGCCGTGCCGCCGCCCTTGAACCGGAAGCGGATGGCGTTCTCGCGCGGGTTCACGCCGCACACGGCGTCGATGAGGGCGAAGTGGAAGTCGACGCGCGCGTTCAAATTCAAATAATCCCTGGCCACAAGGGCGTAATTGGGGTTGCCCACGGGCCGCTCGCTGCGCGCGTCGAGCATGCCGCGCGTCAGGAGCCCCCCCAGCCCGGCGATGGGCGGCGGCGTGCCCCAGCGCAGCCCCGGCGTGGCCATGCCCCGGCACAGGGCGGCCAGCGGCGCGCTCAAGATGTCGGCGGCGGCGATTTCGGTGCGGCGGCCAGGCACAAGCCCGCCGCCAAGGTCGATGATGAGGAAGAGCAGCCCGGCGGGATCCTTCAGCCTGCGCACCAGGGAGAAGTTTTCCTCGGCGATGGCGTCGCCGGTTTCAAACAGGGCCATGACGGCCTTCTCGTGGGTGTAGCGCACCAGATCGTGCAGGCTGCGGCATTCCATGACGGAAAAGGTGGGGCCGTAAGCGTCCGTCAGGTTGAGGGGCAGCACCAAGCCGCGCACGGCGGTGGAGGCGTCGTCGCTCCGCGCCTTTCTGGGCGCGGGCGGTCTGGGCGCGTCCTGCCACACCAACGGGTCCACGGCCAGCACCTGCCCGTTGTCGGCGTCCGCCAGCACCCAGTCTCCCGGGGGCAGCGCCGTGGTGGCCGCGCCCAGGCCGGTGATCATGGGAATGCCCAGCTCGCGGGACAGCCCGGCCAGATGGTCCAGGGGATTGCCCATGTCCACCAGCAGGCCCGCCACCTGCGGCACCAGCGAGGCCGCGTCCACCAGGCTCTGGTGCAGAGCCAGCACCACGGGCCGGGGCGCCTTGGCCGCGGCGTCCAGCTCCTGCCGGGTGCGGGCCACCACCAGCCGGCCCGCGGCCTTGCCCGGCGAAGCGCCAACGCCCCCGGACAGCAGCACTTCGCCCGAGGCCCCGCCCGGAACCGCAGCCGGAACAGCGCGCCCCAGCCTGGCCGGACGGGCTTGAAGAATCCAGACCTGGCCGGCGTGGTCGATGGCCCACTCGATGTCCTGCGGGCAGCCCGCCAAGGCCTCGATGCGCAGGGCGTGGCCGCGCAGGGCGGCTATCTCTTGCGCGGAGAGCAGCGGGAGCCGGCGCTCCGGCTCCGGCACGTCCTTCAGCGTCAGCCCGCCGCTCTGGGCCTGCACCTCGCGCACGGTCTTTTCGGCTATCTCGCATGGCGTCTCGGCGGCGTCTTCCGCGCGCAGGCTGCGGCTGGGGCGGTACACATCCGCCGGAGCCCGGCCGGAAACGGCCTGGGTGCCCAGCCCCGGCACGGCGGTGAGCTGCATGCGCCCGCTCTCCGGGTGCATGGGGTCTACGGAAAACAGCACGCCGGCGGTTCGGGCGTCCACCATGCGCTGGCACAGCACGGCCATGTCCACGGACTCGCCCGCAAGCCCGGCCCCGATGCGGTAGGCCAAGGCGCGGGCCGAAAAGGCGCTGGCCAGCACGAGCTTGAAGGCCTCCACCAGGGATTCCGGGCTCTGCACCCCAAGCACGCTGGCGTACTGCCCGGCAAAGGAATGCTCGCCCCCGTCCTCGGAGGACGCGCTGCTGCGCACGGAGATGGCCAGCGGCCCGTTCCCGGCCAAGTGCTCCCAGGCGGCGCGCAGCTCGCGTTCGAATTTCTGGTCGGGCGCGGAGGCAATGACCATGCCCCGGGCCCGCATGGAAAGGGCGGCCAGGTCCGCGCCGGGAGTTCCCGCCTCGTTCAATACGGCTTTGAGACGGTCTTCCAGGTGGGCTATGCGCAGATATTCCCGGCAAGCGCGGCGGGTGATGCACAGACCCTCCGGCACGGGCAGCCCGGCGCGCAAAAGCGTCCCCAGGGGCTGGGCCTTGCCTCCGGCCTGGGCGCGCATGTCCGGGCGCACCTCGGCCAGGGCCAGCCAGACGCGGCGCGGCGCGCGGCTGTAACGGTCCACGGCCTCGTCCAGGGCGCGTTCCAGGTGCGCCAGCCGGGAATAGAGCCCTGTGTGGGCATTGCCCGTAAGCCGGTTCAGGCCGTCGATGAGTTCCAGCACCGTGTCGCGCAGGTCCTGGACCGTTGCCGGGAGCCGCGAGGGCTCGTTCTCGGCCAGCAGGCGGTCCGCCTCGGCCAAGCCTTCAAGGGCGCGCTCGTTGTTGGCCAGCAGCACGCGGAAGATATGGTAGCGGGCCTTGATCCAGCCCAGGGCCGCCTCCTGTTTTTTGATCCGGCGGGCGCGCCAGACTGCGGCCAGCTTGGCGAACAGATTCATGCGTCCTCCTGCTCGGCCGGCAAGCCGGGCAGCCCAGCGGCGGCGAGAAATTCCTGCGCGAAACGCTCCACATCGGCCTCGCCGGCCAGTTCCACGTCCAGCTGCCGGGTATAGGCGGACAAGGCTCCCAGAAGGCGCAGGGTCTCCAGCGCCTCCGCGCTCTCCAGCATCTTGCGCTTGCCCACCACCAGGTCGCCCTTGCGCGAGGCCCGGAAGCCCAACCGCTCCAGCACCCGCATGATGAGCCCGGCCCGGCGGGCGCGGCGGTCCTCGCTGGCGAAGCCTCCGGCGAAGCGGAAGTACACGAAGTTCTGCTCGGGCCGGTCCGAGACCACGGCGTCCACCACGCTGAAGTGATACCCCAGGCGCAGGGTGATGTTGACATAGTCCCGCGCGGCCAGGGCCAGGTTCAGCCCGGCTGCGGCGGCGGGAGCGGAAAGCGCCTGCCCGGTGCGGCCCAGGCCGGAGAGGATGTCGCCCAAGCGCAGGCTGGCCGGCGCTTCGCGCCGCACATCCCTCAGCAGCAGCCCGTTCAGAAAAGCCCGCAGCGGCAGGCTCGAAATGTCCTCCAGCCCCACCTCGCCGCTGCCGGGGGCCAGCCCGCCGCCCACGTCCACCACGCACAGCTCAAAGGGCGAATCCTCGCGCAGGCGGCGGGGCGCGCCAAGGCTTCCGCGCTTGGTGGTGTCGATGGACAAGAGCAGTTCCACGGCCCGCTCGTGGGCGAAATGGATGATGTCGTGGCAGGTGCGGCAGCGTTCGGCCCGGAAATTTTCCGCTGCCGGATCCACCAGGTTCAGGGGCCGGATGTGCCGCAGCAGCCTGCGCAGGATAAGAAATTCCGGTTCCGCGCCCAGGTGCGCGCGCTGCATGGCGGCTTGGCGCAAGAGCCACTCGGCCACGCCGCGGTACACGGCGGCCTGCTCGGCGTCCACGGTGACCATGCCGCCGGGAGTGAGGCCCGTGGCCCCCTTGAGCCCGAACACGGCGGGCACGCGGTTCTCGCGCGCAACGGTGCCCAGGTGGCTTGCCGCCGTGCCCACCTCCGTCAGCAGCGCTCCCAGCCGGGGCACGATGCGCGAGAGGGCCGGCGTGGCCGCCCGGGCCACACCCACGCTGCCCAGGGGCACGGACTCCGGCGTGGTGTCGTCGTCCAGCAGCGCCACCGGCCCGGCCCCCACGCCGCTACAGGCGATCTGCCCGCCGCGCAGCAACAACTCCTCCTCCGCCGGACCAGTGGAGGCAATGCCGCCAGCTTCCTCGGGCCAATCGGGAAAGGCCGCCTCGGCGGGCTCCAGCCCGGTTATCTGGAATTCCCCGCCGCCGGTGAGCACCCAGGAGAGCAGACAGGGGGCGTCCAAGGCCCGCTCCGCAGCCAGGCCCATCTGGGCCAGGAGCGCAGCCTTGTCCGGCAGAAGCCAGGCCGAGCCTCGCAACATTCGCCCGCGCGAAAGATCCAAAGCCTGGCCGTCGGGAAGGGCGGTGGAAAGCGGCTTTTCCGCCAGGCGGGTGCGCAGGGGCAGGTGGGGCGCGCTGCGCGAGAGCCAGGAACGGTCGGCCAGAGGGGGGCTTCCGGGCGCTGGTCCCGCAGATTCGGCCACGGCCAGCATGGCCGGGGGCAGGCTGGGGTCGTGGGCCAGGGTCTGCAGGGTGCCCTGGACCATGCCCGCCAGGCTGGGCCGCACGCACACGGCCACGGGGCCGACCTTTGCGTGGGCGGTGGCGAAATGGGCAACCCGCCGGAGGATGTCTTCCTCGGCGTCCGCCTCCTGCGCGGCCAGGATCGTGCCGGTTCCTTGCGGCCCTGCGGCCACGAAGGAGAGTTCCAGACGCCGGGGGCCGCCAAGCCGCGCGAACAGCTCCTGTGTTTCCCGCGCCACATCGGCCTGGGCCTGCTGCGGCTTTGGTCCGGCAAGCTCGCGCATGCCCGTGATGGTGATGGCGAATCCGTCCGGCGCGGGCAAGCCCATCTTGCGGCCCAGCACGGCCAGGCCGACGCTGCACAGGCCGACGAGCGGCTCCAGTTCCCAGCCGATTTCCGAGAAGGGCAGCACGCGCTGCCCGCCAAGGGAGCCCATACCCCCGGACAGGGTGTCCTCCAGGGCGTCCTTCACCGTGAGAAAGGCGTCATACAACGCGATGTGGTCCTCTCCGGACATGCCGTTCAGGTGGTAGGCCACCAGATGCGTCAGGCGGCAGACATCACGCACCGAGCTTTCCAGAAAAGCCCTGTCAAAGAGGTATTCGCCGCCCAGGGCGCGGTCCATTTGGGCCATGCGCTCCAGCATCTGGGTGTTCAGGCTCAAGATGCGCTTGAATGTGCGGAAGAGAAACCGGACTCCGCCCGGCTCCATGCCGCCCTCCGGCCTCGCTGTCGCGGTTTGGCCCGCCATGCGGTGGCTAGGGGACGAGCCCCCGCTCCTTCTCTATGCGCCGCACGCCATCCAGAAGTTCGGCCAGCTTGAAGGGCTTGGCCACGCAGTCGAACACGCCCTTGCGGAAGGACTGCCGCGCGGTCTCCATGGTGGCGAAGCCGGTGATGAGGATGACGTCGGTGTCCGGGTGCAGGGCCTTCACCTTGCCCAGGAAGGACAAGCCGTCCAGGCCTTCCATCTTGAGGTCGGTGATGACCACGTCGAAGCGGCGCGCCTCGATGCGGGCCAGGGCCTCAAGAGGCAGGTTGAAGGCCTCCACCTCGTAGCCGGCCTTCTGGAAGAAGGGCTTGAGGCGCTTGCCGACAATGGGCTCGTCGTCGAGCACCAGGATGCTGGTCTTGCCTCGCCCCGTCTCGCCTCCTTGTGGGTTCGCCGGGCCGCTGGCCGGGGACTCGATGGCTTCGGGTGTCATTCTCTCGTCTCCCTTAGTGCTGTGATACGTTGAAGAAATTCCTCCAGATGGCGCTGCAGGGCTCTCTCGGAATCGAGCTTGGCGTCCAGCTGGCGGGTGTAGCCGATGAGGCAGCCCAGCATGAACATCTTGTCCAGCATGGGTCTGGTGGGGTGCTTCTTGATGCGCCCCGTGACCATGTCGCCCTTGACCTCCACCAGGAAGTCGAACTGCTCCAGGATGGCGGCCACCAGGCTGGCGCGGCGGGAACGCCGGGCAAGGTCCGTCACCCCGCCCATGAACCGGAAGGCGATGGCGTTGTCGTTCATCGACCCGCCCAGAAAGGCGTCCACCACGGTGAAATGATAGCCCAGGCGCAGGTGCAGGTTCAAATACTCCCTGGAGATGACCGCCAGGTTGCGGCCCATGCGCGAGGGGTGGGCCGCCTCGGCCCCGAAGGTGCGGGTGACGCTGGACATGAAGCTGCCCATGTCCACGGCCACGGGGCTGGTTTCCCACATGCCGCTGGCGTTCAGCCCCTCCATGAGGGCCTTCAGCGGGCGGCAGCGGATGTCGCGCTCGCCGGCATCCACGCCCGCGGCGGGGTCCAGGCCGCCTTCGATGTCGATGACGGTGAGGCCCAGGGGCAGCTTGGTAGCCAACTGCCGGGGGGCGCTCTGCCGGATTTCCCGGTGCGTCTCGGCCAGGGAGCCCAGCTTGTCCACTGCCCGCTGGTGCACGAACCGGGCGATGTCGTGGAAGGTCTTGCAGTTTTCCGGCGCAAAGGCGTCGTTCTTGGGATCGAGCAGGGTGAGCGGGCTGATGAGCCGCAGCACCCGCTTGAGGGTCCGGTATTCCCAGGACTCCTCGAACACGTCCTCGCGCACCAGCTCGAAGCGGCACAGGGCTTCCAGCGCGCCCTCATAGACCACGAGGTGGTCGGCATCCAGGGTGATCTCCTGGCCCTCGCGCAGGGTGCGGGTGGCGCTGCCGGTCTGCACCAGGGTCGGCACGCGCAGCTCCCGGGCGATGGTGGCCATGTGCCCGGTGGCCGAGCCCACATCGGTGATGATGCCCCGGCACTTGGGCATGAGCTTGGCGTAGCGCGGCGAGGAATGCCGGGCCACAAGTATGGCCCCGTAGGGGAAGTCCGAGAGGTCCTCTCCCTCGGCCACCAGGTGCACCGGCCCCGCGGAAACCCCGCCCATGGCCGAGACCCCCCGGCCGGAGAGCAGCACGGGCGCGCCCTTGGCCGCCTCGGACACATCCCCGCGCGCGGCGCTGGCCCTGGGGCGGATGGACAGGGGCCGGGCCTGGAGCACCACCAGCTCGCCGCCGGGTGGTATGGCCCACTCCACATCCAGGGGGCGCTTGAAGAAATGCTCCAGGGTCATGGCCGTTTTGGCAAGCAGCGCCAACTGCGCGGCGGAAAGGCAGGGCTCGCCGCGCTCCTCCTCGGGCACGCTTTCGGTGCGGGTGCCCCCGCCGGGGTGCAGGACAAGCCGGGTGGTCTTGGCGGCGATGTCCGAGGAGAGCAGCTCGTGGGGCGGTTCGCGCCGCAAAAGATAGGTGTCGGTCTCGGCGGTGCCGTCCACGATGGGCTTGCCCAGACCCCAGGCCGCGCTGACCACCATGGCCTGATCCTCCTCCTGGAGGGGCGCGTAGGTGTATAGCCCGCCGCTGACAACCGCGTCCACCATGGGCATGACGCCCACGGCCATGGCCGGTTCCTCCGCGCAGAGCTCGTGGTGCAGCCGGTAGCGCAGGGCCTCCTCGCAGAACAGGCTGGCCAGCACCCGGCGGTAGGCGGGCAGAATCTCTGCGGCGGGAACGCCCAGCTCGGTCTCGTACATGCCGGCGAAGCTCGACTCGCTGTCCTCGTCCCAGGCGCTGGAGCGCACGGCGAAGAGCACGTTCTTTTCGCCAGCCAGCCGCCGCACGGCATGGTCCACCGCCCGGCCCAGCCCCTTCGGCAGGGGCATTTCCAGTATGGCCTGTTGCAGGGCCCGCGATTCCTCGGCCAGCCCGGCCCCGTTGTTTTCGCAAAGCCTGCGCATGGCCTCGGCCACGGGCTTGCGCAGCTCCGCTCCCGCCAGGGCCTCGAAATAGGCCCCCACGGTGATGACGAAGCCTTCGGACGTGGCGAAGCCCAGAATGTTCTTGATGTCGCCCAGGCTGGCCATTTTGTTGCCGCCCGCGTCGGCCAGATCGTGGGTCAGCTCGGCCATGGGCAGAATGTGATCCGTGCGCGAGAGGACCCGGCGACCTGCCAGTTCCTCGCGGATGGCGAACTGGATGCGCTCGAACGCGGTGAACAGGGCCACGTTCTTGCGCTGGCACAGCAGGCTCAAATCCGAGATGAGCTTGAAGACCTGGTCGCCGAGTCTCTCGCAGGAATCGAAGATGTACTGCCGGTCAAAGACGTAGTCGCCCCCGAGCTTGTCGCCCATGTCGCCAATGAGCTCCAAGATGGCGTTGTGCCGCTCCAGGATGCCCTTGAACTTCTTGTAGAGCACCGAGAACGGCACCGGGGGCTTGCCCCGCAGCCTGGCGATGATGTCTTTGAGACCCGGAAGTTCCATGGTGTGCTAATGCGCCCCCTTGCTTTGGAACACGAGGCCGATGCCCAGTCCGGCGATGATGGCGATGATTGAGGCCAGCACGCCATACCACAGGGCATGGTTGAAGGCCAGATCGGCCAGGAAGGCGGGGATTCCCACCATCTGGACCTCCATGGGCTGCGAGGACTGGCCCACGATGAGGCCGTCCTTCACGGCGAAGACCTCCACGGTGTAGGAACCCGGAGACAGGCGCGAGGGCACGGGCAGCTTGGCGCTGAAGGCTTGCAGGCTGCCGTTCTTGTCGCCTGGGGTCAGCGCGCCCGCGGCTTCGCGGTAGAGCCCCTCGCTCTTTTTGAGCTTCACCAGTTCCGGCAGCAGCATGGCGCGGTCGGCCGTGGCGGGCTCGATTCCGATCTTGTCCGTCAGGCCGCCAAGGCCCAAGGTGTCGCCCACAGCGCCCAAATCTTTCAGGGGAACCGACGACTCCACCAGGAACACCTTGGGCACGCCCGTAAAGTGCAGGGTGTTCATGTTCATCCACAGCAGGCCAAGGGCCTTGCCCTTTTCCTTCATGGCCACTGCCTCCGGCGCGCCGGAGAAGCGCAGCACCACGTCGGCGCCAACGGGCACCGCGCCTTCCACGTTCAGGCTCGTGCCGTTGTAGAAGGTGTTGATGGTGATGCTGGAGGGCGCCATGCGGAATTCGACCTCAGCGGCCTGTGCCGCCGCCGGCAGGGCCAGGGCAAGGAGCAGGAACAGTACGAGGATGCGCTTCATGCTAGTGGCCTCCAATATAGGCCAGCAGCACGTCCGGCCTGGCAAGCAGTTCGTAGAGAATCTTGAACATCACCACCAGCACCAGGGAGGCCAGCAGGATCTTGAGCTGCTCGCCGCCGAGCTTTTTGCCCAGGATGGCGCCGATCTGCGCGCCCAGCGAGGAGCCGATGAGCAGGATCAGCGCCAGCACGAAGTCCACGGTGTGGTTGGAGGTGGACTGCATGATCGTGACGTTGATGCAGGTGAAAAGGATTTGGAACAGGCTGGTGCCCACCACCACGTGCATGGGCATGCGCAGCAGGTAGACCATGACCGGAACCATGATGAAGCCGCCGCCCACGCCCATGATGGCAGAAAGCACGCCCACCAGGCCGCCCAGAATCAGCGGCAGCACCGGCGACATGCGCACGCCGGAGCGTGTGAAGTCCATCTGCCAGGGCAAATGGCCCACAAGGCGGGCAAAGGCGCTGGATTTGACGTGCTTCTCCGGCTCGGCCTTCTTGGGGGCCTTGGCCTTGCGCATGGCCTGCAGGCTTTCGAAGAACATGTAGCCGCCCACCAGGCCCAGCATGAGCACGTAGGTGATGTTGATGAGGAAGTCCGCGTTGCCCATGGCCCGCAGAATCTTGATGAGCTGAACGCCGACCGAGCCGCCGAGCACGCCGCCCACCAGGAGCAGCACGCCCATCTTCACGTCCACGTTGCCCAGGCGCAGGTGCGCCAGGGTGCCGGAGGTGGAGGCCCCGACGATCTGGTTGGAGTCGGAAGCCGCGGCCACCGTGGGCGGAATGCCCATCATGATGAGCAGCGGGGTCATGAGGAAGCCTCCGCCCACGCCGAAAATGCCCGAGAGCAGGCCGACGACCCCGCCCAGGCCGAATACGGCCACAATGTTCACGCTGTTGCCCGCTATGGGCAGATACAGTTCCATGGGTATGCTCATGTCCTATCCTTCTTGAGGTTGGGATGCTCCCCGGCGAGCCTTGCGCCGCCCAGCGCCCTGCGCCCCCAACCCCGCTTGCCCCCGCCGCCGGCCTTAGCCTGCGGCAAAGTCGTGTTCAGCTGCCCCGCTTGCGCCAAACCGCCCCTGGAAGCTCCCCTCCCGGAAACGGTTCCGCGCGTGCACCAGACGATTGCGCGGAGCCGGACCCGGACCTGGGGCACGGGCTCGGCTCTCGCTCAAAGCTCCCAAAGCAAATCAGGGGCCGCCCGTGCGATTGGCACTTAATGCTCTAAAATATTATGCTTATATTGAAATTGAAAAGCCGTGCGGCGGGGCGGTGTACCGTTTTGAAACGCGCAAAGGGGAAAACGCTTGTGCCAAAATGAAACATCGAATAGGGTGCGGTTGTTCGGCGCAAGGAGGAATCCGATGATGGGCACGGCGCAACGGATCAAGGTCTTCTTCAACTCCATCAAGGGCAAGATCCTCACGCTCTTTCTGGTGGCCTTTCTGGTGGCCTGCGGGCTCACGCTGCTCAATGTCTGGACGCTCTCTGCCGTCCGCAACCGCCTGAACCTCTCCGAGCGCTACGACGACCTCTTCAACTCCATTCTGGAGGCCCGCCGCTTCGAGAAGAACCTGCTCATCTACGGCGGGGGCGAGAACCAGCGCGAGGGCATGCTCTACCTGGACAAGGCCGAGTTGGCCGTAGCCGGCCTGGCCGAGGACATCGGCCGCGTTTCCGGCCCGGCTTCTTTGGAGACCTTTCGCCGGACGCTGAACCAATATCGCCATGAATTCGCCACGCTGGGCGATGCCCAGGCCCCGGAAAAGGAGTCCGTGCGCACGACCGGCAAACTGCTGGTGGGCATGGCCGAAGAGCTCATCGCCACCAAGCGCGAGCGCATCCACAAGACCATTTTCCAGGTTTCGTTGCTGCCCTTCGCCTATCTGGGCATTTTTCTCGTGTTCATGGCCATCCTCATCAAGGTCATCGCCAACAGCTTGCTCAAGCCCCTGGGCATGATTGGGCAGATCACCGCGCGGGTGGCCAAGGGCGACTTCAGCCCCGTGGACAGTGGCGGACACCATCACATAGAAGAGGTGGCCGGCCTGCTTGACGCCCTGAACCGCATGGCCCTTGAGCTCACCGCCAATCAGGAGAACCTGCTCCAGGCGCGCAAGATCGCCGCCCTGGGCACCCTCACCGCGGGCATCGCCCACGAGATCAACAACCCCATCAACAACATCATGATTTCCGCCGAGAGCCTGCTGGAAACCCACGGCGAGGCCATGGACGACGAGGGGCGCGAGGTCGTCAGCGACATTTTGTCCCAGGCCGAGCGGGCAGGGGAGATCGTGCGCAACCTGCTCGACTTCTCCCGCACGGAGAAGGCCCAGTTCAGCGCCCTGGCGCCGGATGTGGTGGTGAAGAGCTCGCTGGCGCTTCTGCGCAACCAGATTCTTGTCTCCGGCCTGAGCATGGAGGTGGACGTGCCCCACGGGCTGGATCTGGTGTCTGGCAATTTGCGCCACTTGCAGCAGGTGTTTTTGAACTTGTTGCAAAACGCCATCGCCGCCACGCCGCAGGGGGGGCAGATCGAGGTCTCCGGCCAGGACGCCGGAGAGTTTGTGCGCTTAAGCGTGCGCGACACCGGCTCGGGCATCAACCCGGAGAGCCTGCCGCACATTTTCGAGCCCTTCTACACCACCAAGGAGGTGGGCAAGGGCACGGGGCTGGGCCTGGCCGTGACCTACTCCATCATCAAGCGCCACGGCGGGCGCATTGAGGTGGAAAGCGCCCCCGGCAAGGGCACGGCCTTCCATGTGCTGCTGCCCAAGGTTCCGGCCTCGCCGGAAGCGTTGGAGGTCATCGGCCATGAGCAGTAGACTGGCCGTGGTGGACGACGAATCCGCCGCCCGCAAGCGCCTGGGCGAGGCCTTCAGCCGCGACGGCTACGAGGTGGAGACCTTCGGCGATGCCGAATCTTTTTTGAAGCGCCAGGCCGAGTCCGCCTTCGACGCCGTGCTGCTGGACCTGCGCCTGCCCGGCATGGACGGCCTGGCGGCGTTGGGGCGCGTCAAAAGCCTGGGCGGCGATACCGAGGTGATCCTGGTTACCGGGTTCAGCGGCCTGGAGCCGGCCATCGAGGCCATCAAGATCGGCGCCTACCACTTCGTGGCCAAGCCCATCCGCCTGGCCGAGATTCGCAACCTGGTGAAGGGCGCCTGCGACAAGGTGGCCATGGGCCGGGCCAACCGCCAGTTGCGCCAGGCCCTGCGCGAGGAGACCGGGCTGGAGTCCATGATCGGGGCCAGCGCGGCCATGCGCGAGGTTTTCGGCCTGGTGCGCAAAATCGCGCCGGTGAACTGCAACGTGCTCATCCAGGGGGCCAGCGGCACGGGCAAGGCCCTGGTGGCCAAGGCCATCCACAAACTTTCGCCCCGCAAGGACCAGACCTTCGTCTCCTTCAACTGCGGCGGCTTCACCGAAGAGCTCATCGCCAGCGAGCTGTTCGGCTACGAGAAGGGAGCCTTCACCGGAGCCGTCAGCACCCGCGTGGGACTTCTGGAATCGGCCAGCGGCGGCACGGTGTTTCTGGACGAGATAGGCGAGATGCCGCTCTCCATGCAGGTCAAGCTTCTGCATGTCATTCAGGAGCGCCGCATTCTTCGCGTTGGCGGCACCAAGCCCATCGCCCTGGACATCCGGGTCATTGCCGCCACCAACCGCGACCTCAAGCAGGACATCGTCAACGGACTGTTCCGCGAAGACCTGTTCTACCGCCTCAACGTGGTGAACATCCACCTGCCCTCCTTTGCCGAGCGCAGAGAGGACATCCCCCTGCTCGCGCGGCATTTCATCGACAAGTACAGCCTGCTCTTCCACAAGGCCGTGCGGGACATCAACCCCCAGGCCCTGCAGATTCTTGCGGACTATGAGTTTCCCGGCAATGTGCGCGAACTGGAGAACATCATCGAACGCGGCGTGGCCCTGTGCGATGCGGAGGTGTTCTCCGTGGACGACCTGCCCAGCGAGCTGCGGCAGAAGGCGGCGGGCACGGTGGCCGGGGGCGGCCCCCTGGTGAGCCTTGAGGAACTGGAGCGCCAGCACATCGCCCGGGTGCTGGAGTCCACGGGCCGCAACAAGAGCCTGGCCGCCCAGATTCTGGACGTTCCCAGGACCACGCTGTGGCGGAAGCTCAAGCAGTTCAAACTGGAATGATCCAGGCGCCGCGCCTGCGTTCCAAAATGAAACGGCAGACCCTGCGCCGCTGAAGCGAAGCGCTGTGGCCCCCAGGGGCAAGCGATATTTCGCATGATATCACGGCAGGTTGTGCTGGCTGTGCGCCGGGCAGGCCCGCCGCCTCCCGTTGGCATGCATCTTGTTATCGCACGGTCATGAACGACACCCCCGATGCCCAGGATGCTGCAAAGACGTCCGGCCCGCTTTCCCGCCTGCCCGAGTGGTTTGCGAACCGCGAGGTCATTCCCCTGGATGACCAGCTGGCCCTGGTTGTCAGCCACGAGACCATGCGCGCCCTGGTGTCCTTGTGCCGGGCCATTGCCGGAGACCCCACGCCGGTGCTGCTCACCGGGGAGACCGGCGTGGGCAAAAGTCTGCTCTGCCGTTTCATCCACGCCAGCCACGACCCCTACGCGCCCTTTGTGGCGCACCTGACGGCGGGTCTGGAGGCCACTGTGCTGCGCGAGCGGATCTTCGGCCCTGCGGCAGGGCCGCCGCCGCTGGCGCTGGAAGCCTCCGGCGGCACCCTGGTCCTGGAGGAGATGGGCGACATGCCCCAGGCCGTGCAGCAAGCTCTGCTGAACTTCTGGGACGCGCAGGCGAAGGGCGCGGCGCCTGGACCGAGCCAGTGGATCTGCACGACCAACATGCCCCGGAAGGCCCTGTTCCGGCCGGGACGGATGCTGCCCGAGTTTCTGGGCCGGTTCCGCCACATCCACGTGCCGCCGCTGCGGGAACGCAAGCAGGACATTCCGGCGCTGGTGGCTTATTTCGCCCGGCTGCAAACGTCCAGGTCGGACTCCCTGAAGGGTCTGGAGACCTTGGCGCGCAGGCTGTCTAGCCACCATTTTCCGGGAAACGTGCGCGAGTTGGAGTCGCTGATGGCCCTGGAGACGGGCGGCCTGCCCTGGCGCTGGCGCGTCACCGGGCCGGACAAGAGCTGCTGCGTGCGCGTGCGGCGCAAGAAGAGCTCGAAGCAGGCTCAGAAACCCGAGGGGGACGGGTGAGGCGCGTCGAATTCTTCTTCCGCAACCTGTCCCAGGTGGCCTTTTTCGCCTGGGGAAGCCTGGGGTCAGACGGCTTCTCGCTCTCCGGCTTCGGTTCTGCCGGGGGCAACGCGGCCTGGGGCGAGCATGCCGGACTGGTGCTTCTGGTGGGTCTGGTCTCGGTTGTGACCATCTTTGCCATCAGCTCCAGTTTCCGGCGGAGCAATGGGCTCTTTCCCTCCGCCGGCTGTGGCACCGTGGCGGCCGGCACGCTGTTGCCCCCCGTCCTGGGCATGGTTTCGGGCTGTGCGCTCCTGGTGGCCGATGTGCTCACCATAGCGCTCTGCGTGGCCGTTGGGGCGGATGCTCTGTTCCGTTTTCTGCCCTCGGCCTGGGGGGGCTATACGTTGCCCGCGGAAGTGCTGGGCGTGCTGCTGCTCGTCGCCTTCAGCCTGCGCAGGGGCAAACAGGGCGTGGCGGCCCTTGCGCCTGTGCTCGTGGTCTTCGTGTTCGTCCATGCGCTTGCCATTCTCTTCGGACCGGGTGCGAACCTGGGCAACCTGCCGTCCCTTGTGACGCAGGGCGTGGCCTCCAATCCGCTTGGCCTCCTCGGCATGGTGCTGCTCATGCTGCGTGCCTATGGCGCGGGCGCAGGCAAAGGCCCTGGAGTCCTGAGCGGCGGCCTGGGCCTTTTGCACGGGGCCAAGGCCCAGAACGGCAAGCGCGCCATGGCCTGCCTGGCCGTGGCTCTTTCCGTGCTGGTCCTGGGTTTGGTCCAGGCCTGCATTCTTTTTGACGTGGGCGGAGCAAAGGGCGGAACGGTGAGCGCCGTGCTTTTCGGGGCCATTTCCCAGCGCTTTGGCGCGCCGGGCCAAGCCTTTGTGCTCGCAACGCTGGTTTCCGAGGCGGCGGTGCTCTTCGTGGTTGCGCAGACCGGATTTTTCGACGGCGCGCGCGTGTTGGCCGACATGGCCGCGAACCGCTGGTTCCCCACGGGATTCGTCATGCTCTCCGACCGGCTGGCGACCCGGACGGGCGTCCGGCTCATGGGCGGCGCGGCCTTGGCGCTGGTGGTGTTCACCTACGGTTCGGTGCGACTTTTGCTCGTGCTTTACGCCATTAATGTGCTGCTAGCCTTCACGCTCTCGCAACTGGGCCTGCTGCGCCACTGGCTGGGAGCCGAACGCGGCGCGCCCCACCGGCGCAGGAGCCTGGCGCTCCACGGATTGCGGTTTGCGCTGTGCGGCGGGTGCCTGGCCCTGCTCACGGCCCTGCACTTCACCGCCGGCGGCTGGACCGCTTTGCTCCTCACCTGCGTGGTGGCGGCCTTGGCCCTGGTCATTCGCAAACACTACGACAACGCCTCAGCCATGCTCAAGAAGCTGGATGCGCTTCTGCCCATGGCCGAGACGGACGCATCCTTTCTGGCTCCTCCCGGCGCCTGCGCTCAGCGCGGCCCGGTCTGCAATCCCGGGGGCGAAACGGCCGTCATTCTGGTGAACGGATACAACGGCCTGGGGCTGCGCATTTTGTCCGGCATCCACAGGGTTTTCGACGGCGGGTTCGAGAACTACATCTTCGTGCAGGTGGGCATGGTGGATTCCTGCGCGTTCAGGAGCGCAAAGGCTGCAGGGGGGGTGGCGGCACAGGCCAGGGCCGATTTGGACCGCTATGTGGACCTGTTGCGCTCTCGTGGGCTTCATGCCGAGGGTGTGGGCACCGTTGGCGTGGATGCTGCCGAGGAAATCGCGCAGCTGGCGTCGGAACTCCGGAGGCGTTTTCCCAAGGCCACCTTCTTCGGTGGGCGGCTCGCGTTTTCGAATGAAACAGTTCTCACCCGGCTTCTGCACAATCACATTGTCTTCGCGGTGCAGCGCCAACTGAACCGCCAAGGCGTGCCCTTCCTCCTTGTGCCCATCCGCCTGCTGGCATCGTAAGAATTGTCGCCCGCTCTTTAGAATGGGGCAGGGCGGCTCTCCGGTGTGCCTCCCCGGTCCATCGCCCACTTGGCCGGCACCAGTGTGCGCATGATCATAAAAAACTACTACGAGCCCCACTCCTCGGAGACGGAAAAGGCGGCCGCGCTGCTGCCGA
>Ga0209373_10001475_pt1 | contig 27264 bp, 26 predicted proteins | sample Higcelweek5metaG_FD_187173 | JGI IMG/M metagenome (GOLD analysis project Ga0209373, IMG submission 187173) | Freshwater pond sediment microbial communities from the University of Edinburgh, under environmental carbon perturbations - High... | ecosystem: Environmental > Aquatic > Freshwater >... | reverse complement strand
ATATAATCAATGGCCATGTTATGTGCTATCGTTGCAAGATAAGCTTTGTGTTTACCTCCAAACTTATATTGATCCGCTATCTTCCACAATTTAATGAAGAATTCGCTTGCCACATCCTCCGCACCTTCTTTATTTTTTAAAATATCGTAAACAACAGAATAAATAAAAGCAATATAGGCCTCATATATCTGCTTAAGCCCCTCTTTCTCTCCTTGTTGTATCCGTACTATATTCTGTTCGAACAATTCATCGGTCACGTCTCTTCCTTTCTCCCAAATACCGCACCTCATATCGAAAAGTAATATCTTCCTTCTTATATGATATACGCTTTAGGACACATTAATTTATGGGAATCCTCATAACATACTACTATTAATTCCATTGTGACAGCATGTCATGCATCCACTTATTTACATCCATTTTGTAAACCCTCTCCAGATTATCTTGCGTCAGAACTTCATCACATGTTCCAAATGCAATTACCTCCCCATGATTCATCAAGACAGCATGCGTTCCATATGCTTTTGCCAGACTTAAGTCTTGTACTACGGAAATAGCTGCCTGCCCGCTTTTTTTTACCCACGCTGTGATCAACTGAAAAATCTGCTTTTGATAAACCAAATCCAGATGATTTGTAGGTTCATCAAGAATCATTAATTTAGGATTTTGCGCTAATAATTGCGCAAGAAAGGTCCTCTGCAATTCCCCGCCCGAGAGAGTTAGCACAGAATGGTTTCTTAATTCTGACATTCCCGTCATTTTAAGTGCTTCCTCTATCTTCCTTTCATTATCTTCATGATAATTTGAAAAAATGCTGGAGATATATGAATAACGCCCCTGTCTGACAACCTCTTCTACGGTAAAGGCATATCCCACACTATGATTCTGCATCAATACACCAATCCGTTTCCCTATTTCATTCCTTTTCAAATTGGCAATATTTTCATCACAAAATTCTATATTCCCTCTGTATGAAATACCCTGTGAAATTGCATTTATAATAGTACTTTTCCCTGCACCGTTAGGTCCAACAATCATTAACCACTCATTTTCCTGTACAGAAAAATTAACATTCTTAAGTATCTCATATAAATCAACTGTAACGGATAGATTTTTGACACGTAGCATAGCCTACCTCTTTCTTGCATGATAAAAGATATATACAAACACAATAGAGCCGACAAAAGAAGTAACAACACCGATTGGCAGTTCGAGAGGTTTTAGTATGACCCTTGCCAACAGATCCGCCAACATCAGGAATATTGCACCCATAAATAGTGTCACTGGTAAAGATTTTCTATGATTTGGTCCCGTAATCATGCGCATCATATGTGGAATCACTAGACCTACAAACCCAATTGTCCCGCCAATAGATACACATACCCCAATGAGCGCCGCTACTGAAATAAGCATCAATAATTTTACTCTTTTTACATCAACGCCGGTATTTCTAGCATTATCTTCGCTAATGGCAAATGCATTAAGTTCTTCGGCATTTATTAATATAATTGTTCCAAAAACCATCAATAGCAAAAACAAGGTGAGTGCCTTTTCATAAGTACTATCTGCCAAGGAACCCATTGTCCAGAACATAATGTGTTTTACTTTTTCACCAGCAAACGTAATAATAAAACTGATGATACTACTGACAAACATTGAAAATATGATACCAATTAAAATAATTGTGTTTGTAGATAACGTACAATCTAATTTATATGCTAATGCTATAATGAAAAGTAATGAAATAAATGCAAATACCATTGCCATCAATACAACACCACCATTTTCAATTCCAGGAATTGAAAAACCAAAAGCAATTGCAAGTACGGCTCCCAGTGAGGCACCTGATGAGACACCGATCGTAGTGCCATCCGCCAAAGGATTGCGCAAAACACCCTGCATTGCTGCACCACATATAGATAATGCTGCCCCCACGAAAGCCACACATAGCACTCTTGGTATTCGAACCTGCAAAATAATCATGCCTGCGACTCCCTCTGGAATCGGCTTATTAAGAATCAGATTTACTATAATCGAAACAATATTATGTATTGGAATCGTAACGCTTCCAATACAAACGCACAGAAAAAACACCACTAGTAGTGACAAAATCAGTAATAAATATGCAATTGGTTTCAGATTTTGACTCCTATATTTTATCACGAATTACATTACTCCTTATAGATAAAATCAAATATCACTTGTGCGGCTTCTGTCAGACGCGGACCTGGCCTGGATATAATATCAGCATTTACATTCAGTATTCTTTCGTTTTCTACCGCTGCAATTTTATCCCAACCACTGCGTTGTGCAATTTCTTCTTCAGGCTTCATTCCCTCTCCCATATAAGCAGCAATTGTAATGATATAGTCTGGATTTCTTTCCAATACTTGTTCCTGTGATATTTCACCCCAGCCCTCGACATCAGCAAAAATATTTTTTAACCCCAGCATTTGAGACAATTCATCCATATAAGTATTGCTTCCCGCCGTCCAAAGTCCGTATTCTAGCGGAGAAACTTCAAAATAAACAGTTTTTTCCTCTTCAGAATTTGCATTAGCACTTATTTCGCTAAATTGGTCCTTCATTTGCTCCACCAACTTAGTTGCTTCTGCATCTTTACCCACAACGGCACCTATTAATGCGATTGCCTCATAGACACCTTCAATATCTGATGCAACACTTACTGCCACTTGTATTCCTGCATTCTCAAGAGCCTCAACTGTCTCAACATCCTGTGCCATTGTATTCATAAATACTATTTGAGGTTCTAATGCAATAATCTGCTCTATATTTGTCTCTGCACCCGATTCTACAGCTATGACTTCACTCACTGCTTCCGGATAATTGCAATACTCACCTCTTCCTACAAGTGTATCTCCTGCGCCAAGTGCATATAATATTTCACAATCCGCGGCCGTTATCGCAACTACTTTAGTAGCTGGCTTTGCTAACGAAATCTCACGTCCCTTCATATCTGTCACAACAATCTTAGAACCAGCTACGTTCGAAGATGAGTCCTGTCCTTTGGAACAGCCACCTAAGATTACTATGCTGACTGCAAGCGCAATTAAAACAATTACATTACTTATTTTTTTCATTTTTATTCCCCACACTCTCTTTTTTTATTTACACCAGAAAAATCTTTAACACTCCTTGATTTCATCTGGCATTTTATACTGCCCTTTTATCTCGTATAACTTTTCTATTTTCTCTGCCGGAATTTCTTTTGCGCCGCCAAGCTGTTCTGCTATGAATAAAAGCTGTGCATAAAACTCTACTGACTCCATCTTGAGATATGCCTCAATCAAAGAATCCGCATAGGTAAGTGCTCCATGATTTGCTAAAAGTATCGCTTCATGCTTCTGCAAAAATGGAGTGATTGCATCCGGAATCTCAGACGTAGACGGCGTACCATATGGCGCAATCGGAACAGTCCCAAGTGAAAGCACTGCTTCTGAAATAATTGGTTTATCAAGTGGAATACCCGCAATGGCAAATCCAGTCGCATAAAGTGGATGTGCATGAACCACTGCTTTAATATCAGGGCGCATAGCATATACTCTAAGATGCATCTTGATTTCACTGGAAGGCTTGAAACTACCGTTTGCATGGAGAATATTTCCTTCTCCATCTATTCTACAAATATAGTCTGGTGTCATGAAACCCTTACTAACTCCCGTTGGCGTACATAAAAACTCATTGTCAGAAATTTTAAAAGAAATATTGCCATCATTTGCAGCTACCATTCCCTTATCATAAATCCTCTTTCCCATCTCACAAATTTGCTTTTTGATATCACCGTCTGATAACATTCTTTCTTCTCCTTTTTTATCATGGTCACATATAAAAATTTACTGCCCTATTTTTAAAACAGCACCCCAAAAGGAGTGCTGTAAAACAGCCACTATGATAGAACTCTTATTTTGCTTTTTTCATGAACTTTACTTTAGACTCTATCTATCATATCACATTGTCAAAAAAATGAAAGAAAAAAATCATATTATTCCCACCTAAAAAACAGAACAGATATACTTATACATATTACTGCTATTGCAATCATGGCGATAACTGGGATGATTGCACCTTCAATTGGTAACCCAATAGATGTTGCCTTTAGTAATTTGATACCCTGCGTCAGTGGAAGTATGTCTGTCACCTTTTGAAGTGCAGAAGGCATTACTTCATATGGTAGCGTCGCTCCCGAAAAAATTAACATTGGAAAATACAAAATACTTGCAATTAAGCTTGCTGACCTGCTATCTTTTGCAATACCACCAACCATCATTCCAATACTAAATATTGACAGCATAACTAATAAGTAGCTTCCTATAAATTCTATCCATGAACCATTTAACCGATAGTTGAAAAATAGTGCCGCTATCGCATATACAAGCAAAAGTGATGCAATCGCGTATATTGCATAAATTGCAACCTGCACAAGCAGTATCAAAACCGGACTTGTCGGTGTTACAGAAAGACGCTTTAATATTTTCTTTTGTCGATAATCTGAAATGATAAGCGGTAATCCCATCACGCCCCCCGCGCAAATTGCAATCGATGCAACCGCACCAAAGGACTGTTCCAGAAATGTATATCCTGCCCCCTCAAATGCAGGCCTGTCTCCAAAAACAATTCCCAAAATCACGATCATAACAGCTGGCATACAAATTGCAAAAATAATCATATCCATTCCCCTCACAGAGAGTTTTAATTCTGTTTTTAACATGACACTAAATGCTCTCATTCTCATAGTCCTCCTCTTCAGTAAAATAAAGATATGCATCTTCCAGTTTTTCGAAAGATCCTACCGCGATTGCCTCCTGCACTGTACCGCAAAATACTTCCTCTCCCGCCTTTAAAATACATATCCTGTCACACAATACTTCTACTTCATCCATAAAGTGTGAAGTGAGAAATATTGTTAATCCTTTTTCTTTCATCTTTAACAAGTATTTCCATACTTCACGTCTTGCTTTTGCATCCAGGCCTGTTGTTAACTCATCTAAAAATACAACTTCGGGGTCTGGAATGAGTGCAAGAACTATAAAAAGGCGCTGCTTCTGTCCCCCTGAAAGTTCATTGACAAGATTTCTTTCTTTACCGGCAAGCCCAAACTGCTTCAGTAACATTTCATAATCCGCAGTTGTTTTGTATTGTGACTGTGTTACTTCACACAATTCTTTCACGGTAATTCGCTCCTGATAATTTGTTTCCTGAAATTGTACACCTACCTTTTCAAATAGTACCTTCCGCTCTTTTATCGGATCCATTCCTAGTATGCTTACATGTCCAGAATTGCATTTTTGAGTTCCCAGAATACACTCTATCGTCGTACTCTTACCAGCCCCATTTGCACCTAACAATCCAAACACTTCTCCTCTTTTCACCGATAGACTCAGTTTCTTTACAGCAGGGAATTCATGATAGGATTTACACAATTGTTCTGCCTGAATTACTGTCTCCATTTTTCTTTTTCTCCTTTTTAATATACGTTTGATATGATGGCTACGTAGCTACTTCTTTTCCTTACATGTAAAAAATATAACACCAGAAAAAAGTCTGGTGTTATAATGGAGGGTTTCATTTTTTATTTTTTAGCCTCTGCATACCTTCTATGTGTGTTTGTATTTCCAACGCGTTTTTTTTTGCATTTTGAAGTGAACTAAGCAATTTGTCACAAGCTGATATGATATCTTCGTTTTCATATGGTGTATCAATTGCCATTCGGATATCTGCTTCCCTGTTGTTAGACACCTCCTTTAGCAACCTAAGAATTGCTGCCAGTGAGTAATTCGCACAACGCAGGGTTCTAATAATCTTCAATCGCATGATATCGCTATCCCTATATACCCGGTACCCATTCTGCTTCCTCTTGACATCCATAAGCCCGTTCATTTCCCAATTTCTCAAAGTATCTATTGTAATCTGCAGATAATCGGCAGTCTCTTTCCTTGTTAGACATAAACCCTTCTCACTCTGCTCATATTCGTAATCGACAGACTCCTTTCCTGGAAAACTATCGCCTTCTGCCAGCAGTTTATGTACAATCTCAATTGCTTCCTCTGCATTCACTTGTTCTGTACTGAGCATATTTAGGTATTCCTGTGTGAAACGCTTTGCGCGTTCATATTCACCGGCTGCTGAAGTCTTTATAATCTCAATTGCTTTTTTTCGTAATCCACCTTGCAACACTTCTACCTGTAATGCCGTTCTTGCAAGTTTAAATTGTTCAATATGAATCTCTGTATAAATTCGGTAGCCATTTGCTCGTCTTTCTGGCTTCGGAATCAATCCCATTTTTTCATAAAATCTTACTGTATTTGGATGTATTCCAATGATTTTCGCGACTTCCAATGTTAAATAATTTTTCATCATAGCAATCAATATCCCAATAGTTTACATATATTATCATAACTCATTGGTCGCCCCCACAGATATCCCTGTATATAATCACAATTAAGCTCTCGTAAAACCTGTAGCTGTTCTTCTGTCTCAACGCCCTCTGCTAATACATCAAAATGTAGAAGATGTCCCATAGAAATAATAGCAGCAACAAAATCTCGCCCAGACTTTTCTTTTGACATGGCCTCGATAAACTCTTTATCAATCTTTAACAGACTAATCGGTAATTTTGTCAGATACCCTAATGATGCATAGCCTGTTCCAAAGTCATCAAAAGCAATCTTGATCCCCATTTCTTTCAATATACCCATAATTCTTATCGCGCGCTCCACTGAAGTAATCAATACAGATTCTGTAATTTCAATTTCTAGTTTTTCAGGTGGAAAGCTTGTTTCCATAAGTGCCTTATTTAGATTCTCCAGAAACCCTTCATAGAGTAAATAAGCCACCGATATATTAATTGATAGCACAATATCATCATAATCATCTAGCAATACTGCAAAATCTGACATTGCTTTTTGTAATATGAACTGCTCTATATCAATAATAATAGATGTCTTTTCGGCAAGCGGTATGAAGTTCACTGGGTCAACCACTTTTCCATCTTTATCGTGCATGCGTACCAACGCTTCAAATGCTCGTATTTTTTTCTCTTTAATACTATATTGGGGCTGGTAAAGAAGATAATAGTAATTGTTTTTAAGTGCATCCTTGATTTTGCTTTCCATGACTACTTCTCGTTCAACGTCGCTCATCATAGCTTTATCATAGAAAATTATGCCGTTCTTTCCCCTTTGTTTTGCAAAATACATTGCCATATCTGCATACCTGAGCAATGTAGATGTATTTATACTATCACTTGGATATATGGCAATACCGATGCTTCCCGTAACATAGAAATGTAAATCTTTAAAATTAATTTTATCAAGAAGGGCATCCGAAAAGCACTTGATTCTTTCATATAAATCACGCTTTGATGAAAAACCGCGTAACAAAACTGCAAATTCATCTCCACCCTGCCTAGATAAAAAATCTCCTTCTTTTAAATACAGCTTCCACCGTGCTACGACTTCACATAGCACTGCATCACCGACATCGTGCCCCATTGTATCATTGATGCTTTTAAAATTATCGATGTCAATAAATGCAACTGCAAATTCGCCATTCCAACTCTCTAGTTCTTCGGATTCACCTTTCAGCAGCTTATTAAGTTGATCTTCAAACCCACGCCTGTTTGGTAATTTTGTCAGATTATCTGTTTGTGCCAAATAAATTAGTTCTTCTTCATTCTCTTCTATTCGCTTCAAATATTTATGAAGTATCATTAGCATAACAATGCCACCCATTATAATGGCAACTCCAGATATTGGTTCAAATGACCCATAAACAAATATCGGAGCAATCATTGTGGCTCCATAAATGCCACTTAAAATAATTGCAATCCGATATCCTACTTCTCCTAATGAAAGAGTCATGTATGCAGCCACAAAAATCTGAAGCACCGTAATAATACCGCTGACTCTAATTAGTTTTAAATTAAAAGTACTAGATGCATTCAAATAATAGTGCTGATTTACAAACATTAATGCAAATGCCACTATCAAATAGAAGACTGCAAGAAACACTAATTTAAAACTTTGTCTTGTCTTCATACAGTCATCTGCTCCTTATTCATTCGCTTTATAAGCTTCCTCTTCCTTTAATAATTCATACCCATTCTTTTCCAATAGTGCTTCGGCCTTATCATAATCTTTTATTTTTAAAATCATTGATGCGAAATCAAACGTCGATAATACATACATATATTCAATATTGACATTTTCAAGTACCTTCAACATTGTATGGAAGGAACCAATCACATGTGAAACCTTTACTGCAACTACTTTAGTTATTCTTGCTGAAAAATCAGCCTCCTTCAATGCTAAAAGTGCCTTCTCCGGATCAGATACAATTAATCTAAGTACCCCATAATCAGCTGTTTCTGCTAAGCTTAATGATGTAATATTGATGTTCTCATTTTTCAGTACTTCTGTAACTTTTTCAAGCCTTCCTTCTCTATTTTCCATAAAGACCGAAACTTGTTTTACCGCCATAATATTACCCTCCTTATATAAAACCAATCCTATTGTAATTTTCTATTATCCACTACACGAACAGCTTTTCCTTCACTTCTGACGATTGTTTTTGGCTCTACAAGTTTCACTTTTACCGCAAGTCCAAGTGCACCTCTTAATACACCTTCAATTTTCTTTGTCAATGCATCTAGCGCACTCATATCATCTGAAAAGAATTTTTCATCCACTTCAACCTGTACTTGTAATGTATCCTGATGATTTACTCTGTCTACAATCATGAGGTAATTAGGTGTCATCTCACTCACTTCAAGAAGTGCAGCTTCCACCTGTGAAGGAAATACATTAACACCACGAATGATAAGCATATCATCAGATCGTCCTTTAAACCTGGATATTCTAGCAAGTGTTCTTCCACATTCACACTGACTATAATCAATACTTGTCAAATCCTTTGTCCTATATCGGAGAAGTGGCAAAGCCTCTTTGCTAAGTGTCGTAAATACAAGCTCTCCTGTCTCTCCATCAGGCACGGCTTCTAACGTATCAGGGTTCACAATCTCTGGCAGGAAATGATCCTCATACACATGCAGACCTTTATGATACTCGCAGTCGCATGCTACCCCAGGTCCCATGATTTCTGATAGACCATAAATATCAAATGCTTTAATATGCAGTCTCTTCTCAATCTGCAATCTCATATTTTCTGTCCATGGTTCTGCCCCGCAGATTGCTGCCTTTAATTTAATATTACTAATTTCTCCTGATTCTTCAAGTGTCTCCGCGATATGTAACAGATAGGAAGGCGTGCATGCAATCGCTGTTGCGCCAAAATCCTGCATCATAGTTGTTAATTTCTTTGTATTTCCAGTAGACATCGGAACAACAGTTGCTCCCAAATATTCTGCTCCATAATGTGCGCCGAGACCACCTGTAAACAGTCCATATCCATAGGCAATCTGAATCATATCATGCTTCGTGATTCCAGCCTGTGCGAATGCCCTTGCAACACATTCACTCCAAATATCAATATCTCTTCTTGTATACCCTACTACGGTCGCCTTACCCGTCGTACCTGAAGAAGCATGTATTCTGACTACCTCAGATTGCGGAACTGCAAATAAACCGAATGGATAATTATCACGCAAATCCAATTTTGTTGTATAGGGAAGTTTCGATAAGTCCTCCAGACCTTTTATGTCGCCTGGCTCCAATCCCATTCCCTGCATTTTCTTTCGATAAAATTCTACATTGTGATAGACTCTATCTACTAGCTTTACTAATCTCATACCTTGGAGATTATTTAGTTCGTCCCTACTCATGCACTCTTTTGCTTCATTCCAAATCATGATGATTACCTCCTTATTATAGCACAAATTTTATAATCCGTAACCTACTTCAAATGCTTTCTTATTAATTTCGACTGTCTTTGGTTTCACCGTTTTCTCGATTACAGTAAGCCAATCTTCTTTTGAAAAATCCATGTGCTTTGCTGCAATTCCAAGTACTATGATATTAAAAACCTTAGGATTTCCAAGTTCCTTTGCTGCTGCCATTGCATCGACTGCAATTACTTTATAATCCTTTGCTAGATTTTCCAATATATTTTCTGGGTATTCCGCCGCCCCAATGACAACGGGCATGGGATCAATTCTTTGATCATTAGCAATCAATACGCCATCTGGTTTTAGATAATGTGCATATCGAAGTGCCTCAAGTCTTTCAAATGCAATCAGGACATCTGCCTGCCCTTCTTCTACAATGGGCTCCGCAACTTTATCACCATATCTGACAAAGGTTACGACACTGCCGCCGCGCTGCGCCATACCGTGAACCTCAGATAATTTAACATCATATCCGGCATGAATCGTAATTCCACCCAGTATTCGGCTTGTAAGCAATGTTCCCTGTCCGCCTACGCCGACAATCATAATATTTTTTGTTTCCAATTTAGTGTCCTCCTCTTTCTATACAGAAACGTCTGAAATTGCTCCAAACTTACACAAGCCTTTACATAGCCCACAGCCGTTACACATTGTATCATCAATTGTCACTGTCCCATCTGCCATCTTCGTGATGGCTGGACATCCAGGTTTCATACACATACCACACTTTTTACATTTTTCTCTTTCTACTACACATTTTTTGGTGATAGGAGGCAATCCCTTAATCAGTACACAGGGCGACTTCGTTATAATAACTGAGATTTCATCCTTAGCTATCTCTTCCTTCAGCAATTTTTCTAGGCCCGCCGTATCAAAGGCATCAATTTCGAATACATTTTTGATTCCCATAGCCTGACACAATTTCGTAATACTAATTGCTGGCGCTACATCTCCCTTTAACGTTCTTCCTGTTCCGGCATGATCCTGATGACCTGTCATCCCTGTTGTGGAATTATCAAGAATCATAACTGTTCCAGTTCCATTATTGTATACCATATTCATAAGCGAATTTATTCCTGTGTGCATAAAAGTAGAATCTCCGATTACCGCCACCCAGTTTTTGATGTAATCTTTGCCTTTTGCCATCTCCATACCATGAAGTGTTGAAATGCTTGCTCCCATACAAACCGTTGTATCCACAACACTAAGCGGCGCCAATGCCCCTAGTGTATAGCATCCAATATCACCTGCTGCATGTATTTTCAATTTATGCAAAACAGAATATACGCTTCTATGAGGACAGCCTGGGCAGAGGATAGGTGGTCTATTCGGGATTTGGGCGGGCTGTTTTATGTCAACCTTTTCTCTCCCAATTGCCTTTTTCAAAAGAGTTGCACTATACTCACCCTGCACCGTAAAAATTTCTTTGCCAATACACTTAATTCCCCATGCCTTTATCTGTAGTTCCATTACAGGGTCAAGTTCTTCCACAATATACAATGTTTCTACCTTTGCCGCAAAATCTTCAATTAGTTTTTTGGGCAATGGATTTACAATACCAAGCTTTAACACGGATACATTTGGGAAAGCCTCTTTCACATATTGATAGGGAATACCACTTGTAATAATTCCAATCTTTGTATCATTTATTTCTTCTCTATTAATTGAGAACTCACAACCATCCTCTATCATCCTGTTTGTTCTATCTTCTACAACCAAATGACGCTTTACGGCGTTAGCTGGCATCATAACATTTTTGGCAATATTTCTCTCGTAAACCTTATCCTGTAAATCACTTCTGTCACAGAGCTCCACCATGCCCTGCGAATGAGCCAAGCGGGTTGTTATACGAAGAATTACTGGTGTGTCATACTTCTCACTCATATCAAATGCAAATTTCATAAAGTCTTTTGCTTCCTGTGAGTCAGAAGGCTCTAATACAGGAAGCTGCGCTGCTCTTGCCACCATTCTGGTATCCTGCTCATTTTGTGAACTATATAATCCAGGATCATCCGCTGCAACAAGCACGAGCCCACCATTCACACCAATATAGGAAACTGTAAATAAGGGATCAGCAGCCACATTAACACCGACATGCTTCATGGATGCCATAGCCCTCACTCCACTAATAGATGCTCCGATTGCAACCTCCATTGCAACCTTTTCATTTGGAGACCATTCGCAATACAAATCACCATTTCCAATTGTCCCATTATTTGAATACTGCACCAAATTCTCACTGATCTCAGTACTTGGTGTGCCAGGATATGCCGCTGATACTTTTACGCCTGCTTCGTAAGCACCTCTTGCAATCGCTTCATTACCCAGCATAATAACTTGTTTCTTTTCGCTCATCATATACTCTCCTTTTTTGTTAAACATAGAAAAAGCCCCATCCCACTTTACCGTCCACATGCACTAAATGCATGTGATACAATAATGGGACGAAGCATATCGTTTCGCGGTACCACCCAGTTTCTTACATCCCAACCTCCAAATCAGCAGTCTACTATGTAAGCACTTGATCTGTTTAACGTACAGTAACGTCTTTACCTATTTTACACATATCATCCCTATTTGTGACATCCTGTTACTAATAAGGCTTCCATGGTTTTCAGTAAAACTGCTCCAGTGTGAAATTAAATTATTATCTGAACTTAAGGATGCTTACAGCCGATGGCTTCCTCTCTCTGGTAGAAAATAATAATCTTTTGCACTATCAATGCATTTATTCTATTAGATATTTCTTTATTTTATTAATTATATTCGCTACTTTTTCAGATGTCAAGACCTAGCATAAAAGAATGCCTTGTAAACCCTAGGAATAGACTGCCAACATATTATGGAACCAACTCCGTAATATTTCCGTCTTTGTCAACATTAAACTTATAAGTAACCTCTTTTGCTGGTTCCTTATCTTCCCATTCACGTGCATACGTAAAATACAGTTCCACCTCTCCTTCCTTAAGACCTTCAAATTCAAAAGAAAATGTACCACTTGCTCCAACCTGCCCTTTCCCGTTAGAATCAAGATATTCAGCCTTTGTTTCTTTGATAATACCTTTCGGGTTCATCACATACTGCCATGTATATCCCGTCGTTGTATTCCCCTTTAATGCAATCGTATATCTTTTTCTGCTTTCCAGCTCGTCCACTTCTATTTCCTCATTTTCTTCTGTCTCTTCTGCAATCTCTATTTCTTCTACTTCTTCTATTTTTTCCGCCACTTCCACTTTTTCAGCTTCTTCTACTTTTTCAGCTTCTTCTACTTCCAAAGATACTTTTTTACTACTACATCCCATACTGCATGCCACTGCACATATAAGTAGTATTACTAACATAATATTTCTTTTATGCATAATACAATTTCATCCTTGCTTATAGCAAAAACTCATACTGATATTATCTGTAGCTAAACAGAATTCTGACATCAATATGAGCAGCTATTTCATAAAATTTTATTTAAACCCTTCATTCTGTTAATGACGGTTCCATTTTTTATCATTTATAGTTTCTCCTGCAGCGGCAATCCCATCAAGGTCTGTATCATTTAACTCTTCACATAATGATTTTACCTCATCAGAATGATTGATTTTTGAAATATGCTTAAACAAGTCCTTCTTACTACTACTATCTTTTGCAAAATTTGCTCGTTTAAATATATTATCTCCTATCTGCTTCATCTACTATTTACACCTCCTTTCATAAATAAAAATTACAAATTCCTCTGTAATTATATACGATTCTTGTCTGCATTCATCACATATCTACAGCCGATTCTTTTATTTGCTACAACAACATTCTATACTCATCTTCACTTAACATGCCTTTAAGTTTATGCAATACCCTTGATAGCTTAGTCGACAATGCCGACTCATTAATCCCAAGTAATTCTGCTATCTGCTTATTTTTCATCTCCAGATAGAATTTCATGTATATAATCTCTCTGTCCTGCTCTCTTAGAACCTGCAATACTCGATAGACTTCTCTATTCGTTTCCTCCTGAATTAAGCAACATTCACCCTCAAAAGCAACTCTTCCCTCATATGCCAATTCCTCAATGGAAAGACTTTGCTTATTTCCACGATAATAATCTGTTAATGTATTTTGTGCAATTTTGAAAATCCATGTAGAAAATGAAGCTTTCTTTTCATTAAAAGTCTCTATCTTAGAAACTACTTTGACAAAAATATTGCTTACAATGTCTTCTGTCTTCTCTTTATGAAGGATTCGATAATATACATAATTATAAATTTTCGAATAATATTCCTCGTACATTTCCTCCATGCTCTGTCTCTCTTCATCCTTCATATGCAAGGGCCCCCTGTACTGTTCGGCATATAGACACACTATTTTTTAACCTCAAACTGACAATGTACAACTGCAGTAATTTCCTTTTCTAGTGAATAAGTATCATTAATACCATAATCTGATACCTCATTAGAATAGAGCGGTGTAATCTGCATAACTCCCATATCTGCATATTTTAGACTCCCTAACTTGCTTCCTGCGTTTTCCGAAATCATTTCAGCTCTCTTGCGTGCATCCTTCGTAGCCTCAGCCAGCATGGTTACTTTTATATCAGCCAGTTTTGTATATAGGTATTGTGGCGCATATGATTGAAATTCCACACCCTCATCCAATAGCTCTGTTGCATTTCTGGAAATATCGGTTATCTTTTCAATTTCTCCTGAGCTTATGGTTACTGTCTGAGATAAGGTATAATACTCGATTTCATTCGTTGTATTTCCATACTCGGAAATTAAATAGGTCGGCATCGTCTCAATCGCCGAAAAAACAAGATCCTCTTCTGCTACGCCCTGTTTTACCAGATAATCTCTAACCTTTTTTCTGCTTCCTTCTAATGCTTTGTATGCATCATGAAGTCTGGGTGATTGTGTACTAAAGTTACCCGTCCATACAATCAGATCTGAAGTAATTTGTTGTTTTGCAGATCCCGTAACTGTAATATTTGTTCTGGAAGCCTTAATTTCTACAATACCACTTGTTACAATCAATGCTGCTGCAATTACTCCAATCGTCAGTATAATCGCAACAATAATTTTACCTATATCTTTTTTTGCCTCTTCTCTCATAATAACCCCTTTCTTTTTACAATCGTTACCAGTATTATAACATATTTCTTGATAGAGAAACAGTAAAACCATATCTATTTTATAATCATTTCATAATCATTTTATGTTTATTTATGAAGAGCATTTCAGCTCAACATATGCTGTAGATATTGCTGAAGCATACTAATACCGGTAGTATTCTCTCCACCACGCGGTATAATGATATCGGCATACCGTTTCGATGGTTCCACAAAATCCTCGTGCATCGGTTTCACTGTTGCAGCATACTGCGTGAGAATAGAATCTACACTTCTCGCTCGTTCTACCACATCGCGCTTGATACGGCGCATCAGACGTTCATCCGCATCGGTATCTACAAATATTTTTACATCCATCAGGTCGCGTAGCTCTTTATTTTCCAGAATTAAGATTCCTTCTATAATAATTACCTTTTTAGGTAATACTGTCATTGTCTTATCAGAACGATTTTGAATCGCATAATCATAAATGGGAACTTCAATAGCCTGCCCATTTATAAGGCTTCTGATATCTCCTGACATCCGCTCTGTCTCATAGGACTTTGGATGATCATAATTCAGCCTGCTTCTTTCCTCATAATTCAATTCATCATGTGCTTTATAATAACTGTCATGATTAATAACAACAATATCTTCACCAAAATTGTCTCTTATTTTATTTACAATTGTTGTCTTTCCTGATGCCGACCCTCCTGCAACTCCCACTACCCATATCTTATTCATTGTCGTTTTACGCCTCTTTTCATTATTTATAACAATCATTTTTTTACTACTTATCTTTCATTTTATATTATAATACTTTATTTGTGAAGCATGCTTTTATACTGGCCTTTTCCTTCTTTATGTGGTGCAAATTTCACTTGACTTTTAACCCTTCCTTTGTTACTATTGCGTTAAAGTGTTTTTGCTTCAACGCGTTGAAGCGTTTAAGCAAATAAATATATTGTTATGAGAGGGGATTACTATGATATTGAAATTGATTTTACTCGTTATATTCTTTGGTATTATGATTTTTGTAGGTTTTAACTCTAGAAAACATGCCACTAATGTAAATGACTTTGTACTTGGTGGACGATCTGTCGGCCCTTGGTTGACTGCTTTTGCTTTTGGTACTTCTTATTTTTCATCCGTTGTATTTGTCGGCTATGCTGGACAATTTGGATGGAAATATGGTCTCTCTGCTACCTGGATTGGTATTGGAAATGCCGTTATTGGTAGCTTGCTTGCATGGATTGTACTTGGTAGAAGGACACGCATTATGACCAAGCATTTAGACTCTTCGACCATGCCAGAATTTTTTGGGAAACGTTTTGAAAGTCATTCCCTAAAAATAGCTGCTTCCTTTATTGTTTTTATATTTTTGATTCCCTATACCGCCTCCGTATATAATGGATTGTCCAGACTTTTTGGTATGGCATTTGATGTTCCTTATGAAGCTTGTATTATTATAATGGCTTTGCTTACCGCGGTCTATGTAATTGCAGGTGGATATATGGCAACAGCTATCAATGACTTTATTCAGGGTATTATTATGCTTTTGGGTATTGTCGCTGTTATTGCAGCAATATTAAATGGGCAGGGTGGCTTCATCGAGGCTATAGGAAAGCTTGCACAATTTGAAAGTGATATTGAGCCGACGCTTGGTCAGCCAGGTGTGTTTACTTCCTTCTTCGGCCCAGATCCCATAAATCTTCTAAGTATTGTCATACTGACCTCATTAGGTACCTGGGGCCTGCCACAGATGGTGCACAAATTTTATACGATTAAAGACGAGCAATCCATTAAAACAGGTACCATTATTTCAACTGCGTTTGCAGTTGTTGTAGCTGGCGGTTCTTATTTTCTTGGAAGTTTTGCTAGATTGTTTGATAATGAGTCTCTTCATAATGAAACGGGCGGTATGATTTATGATGCAATCATTCCTTTTATGCTCTCAAATTTATCTGATTTACTAGTTGGTATTGTTGTTGTCCTTGTATTATCTGCATCAATGTCTACTTTATCCGCTCTCGTGCTGACTTCAAGCTCGACTATGACATTAGACCTTATAAAAGACAATATTATGAAAAATATGACTGAAAAGAAACAGTTAGTATCCATGCGCATCCTAATTGCACTTTTTATCATTTTGTCAGTTGCTATAGCACTTGATCCTCCAACCTTCATCGCACAGCTTATGGGTATCTCATGGGGTGCACTTGCAGGATCTTTTCTGGGTCCCTTTATCTATGGACTATACTGGAAAAAGACCACAAAATTCTCTGTATGGGCAAGTTTTATTTTGGGAATCGGCATTACTGTTACCAACATGCTATTCAAATTTACATCACCAATTACTGCCGGCGCACTTGCAATGATTGCTTCTCTAATTATTGTTCCTATTGTAAGTTTGATCACTCCAAAGCTAACCGTAGAATCTACTGATGCGATATTTGAGTGTTATAACGAAACAGTTATTGTTTCTAAGAAAAAGTCACTTGAACCGTAATTAATGATCTGGTTCTCATACAAATAAAAGAGGGAGATGCATATTGTTATGCCATCTCCCTCTTTATTCTTTCATTAATTACTTTCATTAATTTCTTTTTATCTATCTTTTCTCTATCTTCTATACTTCAACTACCCATCCTTCGGGACCCGCTATTTTTCCCAACTGAATTCCCGTTACAGTATCATATAGCCTCTGAGAAATTTCTCCGATACCGCCATCCTTAACCTGAACGACTTTATCCTTCCATCGCAAATGTCCTACTGGCGAGATGACTGCTGCTGTACCACTACCCCATACTTCTTCAAGAGAACCGTCCTCTGCTGCTGCAAAAAGCTCCTGCACAGAAATTTTTCTCTCCTCAACAGGTATACTCCACGACTTACAAAGTTCCACACATGAATCGCGGGTAATCCCAGGAAGAATGCTTCCGTTTAACTGTGGTGTAACAACAGTTCCATTAATTTTGAAGAAAATATTCATTGCGCCTACTTCTTCAATATATTTTCGTTCAACGCCATCCAGCCATAATACCTGTGAGTAACCATCGTCATGTGCTTTCATCTGCGCTGCCATGCTTGCCACATAATTTGCCCCAGTTTTTGCTTCGCCTACGCCGCCTTTTACGGCTCTGACATAGTCATCTTCAATCCATATTTTAATTGGGTTTAGCCCTTCTGGATAATAAGCACCTACTGGTGACAAAATAATGATAAATTTATATGTATGGGAAGGTCTTACTCCCAAAAATGGATCTGTTGCAATAATAAATGGTCGAATGTAAAGTGAAGTACCTGCTTTTCTTGGAATCCAAGCTGCATCTGTCTTTACAACCGCTCTGACTGCCTGCACAAAATCCTCTACTGGAATCTCAGGGATGCATATTCTTCTGTTTGTATTATTTGTTCGCTCAGCATTTTTATCTGGTCGAAATAAAAGAATCTTTTCGTCTACAGCGTTATATGCTTTTAGGCCTTCAAACATTTCCTGACCGTAATGAAATACCATCGCTGAAGGCTCCATGATAAGTGGCTGATAGGGGATGACCCTTGGATCATACCATCCTTTACCTGCTTCATAGTCCATCACAAACATATGATCCGTAAAAATAGTACCAAATACCAATGGATTATCCTCAGCTGGAAGCTTTTTGGGACTTGTTGTTTTTTCATAACTGATGTTTAACATTAGTAAAACCTACCTTTCGTGTCCGCACATATCTGCATAATTTCTTTTCTTATTATTATACTTTTATTTTACACTGTCAAGAATAACCTGTTTCTCTGTAAACAGAGTTGTAGTTTGTAAACAATATAGCACGAATTGTGAAGAATGCTATAGCATTAAAAAAAAGATTATGTTATACTAAAAAAAAAATTGAAGTCAATAAATCGGAGACTAAATAACTTTTTCTTTCTATTCATATGAGGAAAATCATGGTTCCTATAGTTAAAAAAATCAGAGCATTTATTTTTAAGGATGTTATACGAGAGAATGAAGTGAAGGACACAGCTGTTTTGCTTCGTTCCTTAACTTTGTTTGCTATGCTATATCATTTATCTTTACTAATTATCTTCCTTTCACATTATCCTTTGCAGGCAAGTGGTCTGAATCTCTTTATATTATGCTTATTTGTGTGTGTCTTTATTATCTCTTATAAAGATAAGACTATTTTCTGCTTATATGCCTACAGTATTATATCCGTCTTTGATGCCACTACGAGAACGTTATATTTCGGGAAATTATTTTCCTTTCACTTTATACTTTTCTTTACAATACTTCTTTTATTTTTTAGAACAGAAGGTCCTTTGAAATTAAAATATTTTTCTGCTTTTTTTATAGGCCTGATTGTTTTTTTGCTGACGATTCTCCCAGCAGGATATAGAATATCAAATTTTGATCTTACAAGCCTATATCCTTACATTATTTTTCTAAATAGTTTTTATATCACCATTGCCCTTATTACAATCGCAAGATTCTACTGTCTGAAGTTTGCCGCTTCAGAAACAAAAATTATGCAATATTCCAGAAAGCTTGAGTTACTTGCATCTGTTGATACACTAACCGGCTTGCAGAACAGAAGAAGTATGCTCGATTATTTAGAGAAACTTGAAAAGAATTATATTAAAAGTGATATTTCTTTTTCAATTGCAATTGCAGATATTGATTTTTTTAAAAACGTAAACGATACTTATGGACATGATACTGGTGATTATGTCTTAACAAAACTCTCTAATATACTCCAAGATTTTATGTCAGATAAAGGATTTGTGGCAAGATGGGGCGGAGAAGAATTCTTGTTTGCATTTAACGGTAGTAACGCAGACGATATTTTTGTAGACTTGAGTAAACTGAAGAATATTATTCAAAACGAAGATTTTCAATATAAAAATAACCATCTCGCTATTACCTTGACATTTGGTCTTGAAGAATATGATTCAACGGCTGGATTGGAGGCCACGATTCGCAATGCTGATCAGAAACTCTATCTTGGCAAAGAACGAGGTCGCAACTGCGTTATCTATTAAATTTTGTTTCTTTCATATCTCAAAAAAATGTACTCAATATTAAAGTATGTCTGTTCTTCACTATCTCCTGTTATGCTCCATTCTGGCATTTGATCCAAATTCGGCAAATAAGCATCTGCCTCATAGTTAAAATCTATCTTCGTAATATGCGCTGTGTCGCAATAGGGTAGCATCTGCTTATACACACTTTCACCCCCGATAATGTAGATATCTTCGGATGGATACAACTTTAACTCTTCTAAAAGTTCTTCTATGGAATGCACGGTAATCGCATCTTTGACCTTGAAATTTGTATTTGATGTCAGAATTATGTTTGTACGGTTTTTAAGCGGAAGTCCATTTGGAAAAGTTTCCAATGTCTTTCGTCCCAATACTATCACTTTCCCCGTCGTTTCCTCTCTAAACATCTTTTGATCCTGCGGTATACTGACCAATAATTTATTCTTATACCCGATGCCCCAATGATTATCTACTGCTGCAATTAAATTCATACAATTTCTCCATTTCTGATTATACCGCTATTGGAATATTTTCTACCTGCGGCCCAGTAATATAGTTTTCCACCTTAACATCATTTCTAGTGAACTTGTAAAAATCCTTGATTTCTGGATTCAGCCAAAATGTAGGTGCTTCATAAGTCTCTCTTGTAATTAATTCCTTAACAATTGGAATATGCCTGTCATATATATGTGCATCTGCAATCACATGTATGAATTCGCCAACATACATGCCGCACACCTGGGCCAACATATGAATCAAGACCGCATATTGTACTACATTCCAGTTGTTAGCGGCAAGAACATCTTGTGAACGCTGATTAAGTATTGCATTTAATGTCAGTTTATCTTCACCCACCCGCTGCGTAACATTAAACGTCATGCTATATGCGCATGGATACAAGTTCATCTCGTGCAAGTCTTGATGTACATAGATATTTGTGATGATACGCCGGCTATATGGATTGTTCTTCAAATCATAGATTACTCTGTCAACCTGATCCATCATACCCTCTTTATACTGATGCTTCACACACATTTGATATCCATATGCTTTGCCAATGGAGCCATCGTCGTCAGCCCATGCATCCCATATATGGCTATGAAGCCAATTTACATTATTGGATTTTTCCTGCCATATCCAAAGCATTTCCTCCGTTGCACTTTTCAATGCTGTCTTACGCAGTGTAATAATCGGAAATTCCTTTCGTAAATCGTATCGATTCACAACTCCAAATTTTTTAATTGTATACGCTGCGCTTCCATCCTCCCACTTTGGCCGCACTTTTTCACCCTCAGTACTGACTCCGTTTTCCAATATATCTGTACACATATCTATAAAAATTTTATCTGCTGTACTCATACTCTTCCTATCCCTCTATTTTTCCCATTTATTGCAAAGTGAATTAACCTGGTCAGCAAATTTAGCCAAATCTTTATTGGTGCTACCTTCATTTTTAAGAATAACTGCCATTAAATGCTGTCCTGCTGATACCAGTCTATTAAATACCGTTGAAGCGGCTTTTACCTTCTTAGGTGCAATCCTTACGCCTACTGCTTCATATTCACACTCATTCTTCTGCAAGTCAAAACAGGTTCCGCTATAGGGCGCAAATGTATCATAACCAAAATGCTCATGCAAATATGCCGCATACTCATCACAAACATTATCGTCACCGTGAACAACAAAAACACGTTCTGGTTGCTTTTCAAATCCATTTATCCAATCAGTGAGCCCCCCCTTATCCGCATGTCCGCTAAGTCCCTTAAGAGAAGTAATCTTTGCCCGCACTTCAACCTCTTCACCAAATAGCTTTACTTCCTTTGCCCCCTCTAGTAATGCGCGCCCCAGTGTCCCCACTGCTTGATACCCGACAAATAAAACTGCACATTCCTCTCTCCAAAGGTTGTGCTTCAAATGATGTCTGATACGTCCTGCCTCGCACATACCAGACGCAGATAAAATAACCTTAGGTTCTTCATCAAAATTAATACTCTTTGATTCCTCGCTTGTGATAGAAAGATTCAACCCTGGAAATGTGATAGGATTAATACCACGATTTGCCAGTTCTAATGCTTCCTCATCGAAGCACTCATATATGTTCCTATTAAATATATTAGTCGCTTCAACAGCCAATGGGCTATCTACATATACTGCAAAATTATTATGTCCTGCCACTAATTTATCCGCTCTTATTTTGCGCAGAAAATAAAGCATCTCCTGCGTCCTTCCAACTGCAAACGACGGTATTACAACATTTCCACCTTTATCAAAAGTTTCTTTCAGCAATGCTGCAAGTTCTGTTACATAATCTACTTCATCAGCTTCGTGATATCTATCTCCATAAGTAGATTCTATTACTATGTAGTCTGCTTCCTTAATGTGGCTTGGATCCCTAATCAAAGGTTGATTGACATTACCGATATCACCTGAAAAAACAATTTTCTTATCTCCTTCTGGCTCGCTGACCCATATCTCAATAGCTGCTGATCCCAAAAGATGACCCACATCTGTAAATCTAATCTTTATTCCGTCAGATATCTGTAGTTCTTCTCCATAGTGACATGGTACTAAGCATTTAATTGCACCATCTGCATCCTGCATATTATATAAAGGCACATATTCTGATATACCTGAACTTCTCTTAGCCTTTCGATTTCTCCATTCGGCCTCAAACATCTGAATATGTGCACTATCACGGAGCATTATGCTACATAAATCTACTGTTGCTGCTGTTGCAAACACCTTTCCTCTAAATCCTCTTGCATAGAGCAAAGGAATTAAACCTGAATGGTCAATGTGAGCATGTGTTAAAAATACATAATCAATCACCGATTCTTCTACAGGTATCTCAATGTTTTCAAACAAATTCTGTCCCTGCTCCATGCCACAGTCTATCAAAATGTTTTTCCCACATGCTTCTAGATAATGACAGCTCCCCGTAACCTCATGTGCCGCTCCTATAAATGTTAGTTTCATGCCTTGCCTCCTCTGTCTCCAGCGCTCTTATAATTCTTTGTGTCATGCATTCTTGCATCCGCATTTTTCATGCAATCCTCTAATGATATTTTTTCATCACATCTCATAATATAATAACCTATACTCACTTCAAGTAAATATTGTAGCTCATGCTTTTCTGAAAACTCCTTCAGCTCAGCATTTATAACTTGAGATAACTGCTTTGCTCTTTCCTCGGATACGTCAGCAGCAACAATTACAAACTCATCTCCGCCGAACCGAACTGTAATACCTTCCGAAGGGCATTGTAGATGCAACACATTACCAACTACCTTAATTACAAAGTCCCCTTGCTCATATCCACTAATGCTGTTGATTCCCCTTAAATTATCTATATCAATAAGCATTATCATAAACGTCTTTTCTTTTAAACGGGCCATATCATACAAACTAGACGCATATTTTATAAAACCAAAACGATTATACAATTTTGTCATAGAATCACGCACATACATTTCATTTAGTAAGTCTACGGCCATACTAAGTTGTTCTTTATGCCATACATTTTCAAAGGAATTATTAAGATTGACCAGCCATAAATAATACAAGTCTCTTGCTTCAATAAAAATACTGTTCTCCGTAATCAGATATCCTATAGACTTGTCCAAAAAATGGATGGGAGAAAACTCAAACATACGAGGAAATTCGCTTTCCTGTAAGGGAAATGGAAATACATCCTTTGTAGGAAAATTAGGATAGGATACAGATACGCCTCCCTCATATGCATATAAAACTTTCATATTATCATCATATCCCTTAATTCTATAATTCTCGCGTAACACTAATCGCTTAACCGCATCATCATCTCTTTTTTTCTCAAAATCAGTTGCATTCACACACAGGAAAAAAATATTGCTCTCCAATAATGGAATGTAGTTCTTTACGCATTCCATGTGCTCTTCTAAGTTTTCACAATTTGTTAATTCTTCTGACATTTTCTGTGTTTTTTTATTAAATACATACTGATGATACTTCGTATAATAATGATCATGTCTAAAGTCCTCATAAGTAACCTCACTATTCTGCATACAACCACAGCTTTCAGTGAAATTACACTTTGCATTAAGAACAATCTTATTTGAAACAGCTGTTCCGGCCATTCTACTGATGATTTGATCACATGCGATATAGCCCATATCTAACATTGGCCGCCCTACAGAGGTAATACGCGGTGCATAGCTCTGCGCATCATCAATATTGTCAAATCCAACTACTGCCACCTGCCCAGGCACTTTAATACGGATTGCACGAAATACTTCACAAACTGCCATTGCCATCTCATCATTTGCACAAACAACAGCTTCTGGCAATTCTCTATTCGCAGAGCATATCTTTCTTCCTGCATCAATACCACTATCATAGTTAAATAAACCAATAAAAATACGTTCAGACTCTACTTTTAGTCCATGCTCACGTAGCGCATCTTTATACGCCATAAGTCGTTCATTACCTTCCACGCTATTAGGTGGACCCGTTACAAAATCTATTTTTTTGAAACCATGCTTTACAATAAGGTGCTCCACCACTTCTTTCATCGCTGCATAATTATCAATCCCGACGAAGTCCATGTCAGGTACTGCTTCTTCTAGAAATACTGCCGGAATACCCGCCTCCGTAATTTTTTTGATGATTTTTCTCTTAGCTTTTTGAGATAATATGATATTAGAAATAACTATAGCGCCGTCAAAGATACCTTCAATAGGGAGGTCAAACATGTTATATTCCCCGACACTATTAGGAGAAGTACTGTCGATTCCTGCATAACAATTTATGACAGATACATTACAGTCTCCTTCCTTCGCGCGTTGAAAGATGCCTGTCAAAATGATCTTACATATATTATCATTCCAGCCTGCCATATATACTGCTATATTTTTTCTTCTATCGCCCATACATAGTTCTCACTTTCTTAATTTTTTCGTATTATATTATTTCAAAACTATAATACCCTATTATCAATTTTCTGCATCAAAAATGCTAATTCACTTGGTGTCTCTATGGTATATTCTGGTTGCTCCGCTTTGCCAAACCCATATGCAGCATAAATAATCGGAATACCTGCTTTTTTGCATGCTTCTGCATCCATTTGTGTATCTCCTACATAAATAGCGCTTTTTAATCCGTTACGTTCCATAATTAGCCTAATGTTTTCGGCTTTTAGCAAACCCGTATCTCCTGGACATGCATAGTCTTCAAAAAATGGTCCAAACCCAGTTGCATGTAAAACTGTTTCAATATATCCTGCTTGACAGTTGCTTACAATAAATAGCCGATAATACCCGTGTAGTAATTTAAGCATATCTTCAACTCCTGGATATATCTTTCCTGGCTCTTTCTTTAAAAATGCATGCTCATATTCAAAACAAAGCGGTCCTAATTCCGCTTTTTTCTCTTCTGTCTCATCTGCAAAAAGTATATCAATAATCTCTTCCATTGGTCTTCCAAATAAAGCCTTAAGCTCTGCTGCTGTAATATGTTTGTCTAAAATTCCCGCTTTTTTTGCGGCCAAATTCCATGCTTTTTCAACAACTTCTGTTGAATCCCAAATTGTTCCATCAATATCAAATATAATTCCATCTGTCATTTATTACTTTCCTTTTCAATCACAAATATTTTGTATTAAGTATATCACAATTCCTTTCCTCTTGCCATACGATTTGGAAAATAGTATGATTGTCATAGACATGATTTGAAATCCCATTAAAGGAGATTTTCTACTGATATGAAGTATAAAATGCACGCGATATTATTGTCACTTATGTTGATTTGCTTGACACTCATTTTTATGATTGATCCGCTAGGTATAGCAACCGTTAAAACAAATGCTGCCAATCATATTGTTATTGTAATCGATCCAGGACATGGTGGCCCGGGCACTACTGACGAGCAAGAACTTGGTGCCAAATATAATAATGTGGTTGAAAAAGATTTGACATTGATCACCGCCGAAGCCATGAAAACAGAATTAGAGAAGTATGGTAATGTAACTGTGTATCTAACAAGAACTTCTGATCAAACGGTCACCTTGGCTAACCGTGCTGCGTTTGCAGCAAGTGTCGGTGCAACTGCCATGATTAGCTTACACTATAATGCATCTTCCGAACACAATTTCTATGGTGCTGAGGTATTTACCTCTGCCTTTGGTCAATACTATGCAACTGGTACAGGAATTGCTTCCTGCATTCTTGATGAGCTTTCTGCTTCTGGTGCCGCTAGTAAAGGTTCTAAAACAAGAATTGGGCAATCTGGGGCAGATTATTACGGTCTTATCAGACATGGTGTGACTAATAATATACCCACTATCATTGTGGAACATGGTTATATTGATAATGAAACTGACTGGAACAGAATTAACAATATCTCTGCCTGGCAACAATTAGGTGTTCGTGATGCAACAGCAATTGCGCGTTATTACGGCCTTCAAAAAGAAGTTCTATTGGGTGATATTACGCCAACCGTTACAGTTGCGGTACCAGGTAGCACGATGTTACCTGACTTAACTCCACCTGCAAATGTTTCTGTTACGATTACTGATCAAGATTCAGCTTCTGGGAAGGTTATCTGTCAGATACTAGCTTCTGAACCTGAGAGCACTTTAATGTATTATACATACAGTCTTGACGATGGATTGACCTACACCGCGCTCAAATTGTGGGATGGAGGCGCTTCTCAAACTGCTTCCCTTGAAGTTCCTGCAGATTACAGTGGGAAACTTCTCGTTAAAGTCTATAATAACTATGAGCTTGACGCTGTATCCCCTCCTGTTTCGATTAGTTTAGAAGATACCAAAGAAGCTTTATCCGATGATGCTTTATCAGATCTATCATCTCTTCCTACCGCTAGTAGCTCTACACTAGACACATCGACTGTTTCTGCTTCAGTAGCAACATCTTCTGTATCAAATTCCTCTACTGATTATTTATGGGCAGATTCTTTACAGGCGTCACTTGATAAAAGCGAAATAGTAATTACGCCAGCACCATCCAAAACAAATGCTTTTTCCATAAAAACCATTCTCATTATATCTATTGCAATTGCACTTATCCTTACAATTGTTGGCGCTATATTAATAAGAAATTCCTTACGAAAAAAACGCAGAAGGAGATAGGGATATTTATTTGCTGGTTAGTATCGTCCAGCTTCACTCTCCGCGCAACAAAAAACCACTTCTAAATGAAGTGGTTTTTTGCATTTCTACAAGAGCGATAGACGAGACTCGAACTCGCGACCTCAACCTTGGCAAGGTTGCGTACTACTA
>Ga0209373_10001474_pt1 | contig 27272 bp, 34 predicted proteins | sample Higcelweek5metaG_FD_187173 | JGI IMG/M metagenome (GOLD analysis project Ga0209373, IMG submission 187173) | Freshwater pond sediment microbial communities from the University of Edinburgh, under environmental carbon perturbations - High... | ecosystem: Environmental > Aquatic > Freshwater >... | reverse complement strand
TATATGCTTTGCGAAAAGAGGAACGAAGTGCCTGATTACAAACAATGAAAGCTGTCCGGACAACTGTGGTTTTCGTAAAAGCGAGGATAAATTCAGACAGGACTTTTTGAAAAGTAAAAAGCGGCTGCAAAAACTTGGGATTTTGGAAAGCTGCCGGCATACATATCCCGTGCTGGACAGCATGTGCAAAGTCATAAAGTTTTAACGGAGGTGCGGAGGATGACAGCGAAAGAATATTTATCAAGGGCGTATCTTCTGGATCAGCAGATTGTAAGCAAGCTGGAGCAAGTACAGTCGCTGCAGGAACTTGCGTGTAAGATAACTTCAGGGATGGACATCGGAAATGTAAGCGGCACCAAAGATCCACAAAGGATGGAAAACCTGATGGTGAAGCTCATGGATTTACAGAATGAGATCAGTCTGGATGCCGAACGGCTGGTTGAGGTAAAGCTTGAAATTATGGAAAAAATCAATACAGTTAAAAATTCCACACACAGGCTTTTGCTTGAACTGCGGTACTTATCAGGAAAAGATTGGTCTGTAATTGCTGATAAATTGGGGTATGATCTTCGGTACACACATAAAATTCATGCAAAAAGTTTAAAAGAAATTCAAACAGGACACTAAAAGACATTGTATGACACTGGCAAAGTATGATATATATATAATCAGAGAAATTGGATAGACGGAGAACAGCCCTGCCATATAAAGTGTTGGGGCTTTTGCTTTGTCCAATTATATGGAGGTGCTGTAGATGCCGACAAAACCAAAAAAACCGTGCAGGCATCCGGGATGCCCGGAGCTGACGCTCGATACCTACTGCGAAAAACATAATAAATTACATAACCGCCCTTCCGCGCATGATCGCGGATATGACTGCAAATGGCGCAGGCTGAGCAAGCTGTATCTGCAGTCGCATCCGCTCTGTATTGAGTGTCACAGGCAGGGTAGGCTGGTGGAAGCGACTGCTGTTGATCATATTGTTCCGCACCGCGGCGACCCAAAGCTGCTGTGGGATCAAAGGAATTGGCAGCCATTGTGTAATAAATGTCATAACACCAAGACCGGAATGCAGGACAGTATACCAAAGTATCGGTATAATAAAACCAAATGATACGTATTTTTTTTAATTTCGTATGCAGTTGAACACCGGAATCCTCTGATTTAATGAGGGGTTGCGGTGTTTTTGCATATAAAAAACAGAAAACAGAGGGTGATGATAAAAACGTATTTTTAGTGGTAAAAAGAATTTACGGCGTATGGCAATAAAAACAGACAGTTCTGCAGCGTCAGTTGCGCCGTAAGTTACAGGTACTATGATTAATAGAGAGGAAAACACTCAGGGTCATAAGTTTATCAGCATATAACATCAAATATGAGGGGATATGGATTTTATAGTGACCGGTTATGAAAATAATCTGAAAATTCATATTCAAGCAGAGCAGCGTGACTGCTTCCGGAGAAGGCCGGGCTTTGCGTAGTGAGAGCCGCAAAGACTGGCCGGAACCGGTATTATGATATTGTGCGGATAAGCTTTGTTATAGTTATATAAATACATCAGCAGAGGAGAGTGAAGATGCGTGGAGAAAGTGTTTCCAAAGGCAATGGCGGGGGATATTCCCGTCTACTGTGCTCACGACGAAATTGTGGATATTACAAAGCTTGTGGGCAATCCGAGAAACCCCAACACCCACAGTAAGGAGCAGATTAAGCTGCTGGCAAGGATTATACAAAGCCAGGGCTGGCGCGCGCCTATTACCGTTTCCAAACGAAGCGGTTTTATCGTAAAAGGGCATGGTCGGCTGGCGGCGGCAGTTGAAATAAAAACGGAGAAGGCTCCGGTGGATTATCAGGATTATGAAAGCGAAGCGGCGGAATGGGCTGATTTAGTGGCGGATAACCGATTGTCCGAGCTTAGTGAGCTTGACAAAGATATGGCGGCGGATATTTTAGCGGAAATCAAGGCAAGCGGCGATATCGACTTTGAGCTGACCGGGTTTACTGTGCAGGATTTGGATGAAATGATGTCCAATATAACAAGCGAGAACGTAAAAGAGGACGACTGCGAGATTCCACCGCCGGAAAATCCGGTATCCAGACAGGGGGATATCTGGCTCCTGGGCAGGCACAGGCTTCTGTGCGGCGACAGCACAAAACAGGAGAGTTATACGGTTCTGATGGAAGGCAGACAGGCGAACCTTGTTATAACCGACCCGCCGTATAACGTGGCATATGAAGGGACAGCCGGAAAAATCCTGAACGATAATATGGCGGGCGCGGAATTTAAAAAGTTCCTGCTAGCCTTTTACAAAAACACATATGGAGTGATGGCGGACGGCGCCTGCATTTATGTATTTCACGCGGATAAGGAAACGGTGAATTTCAGAACCGCCTTTACGGAGGCGGGTTTTTTCTGCCATGAAACCTGCCTGTGGGTGAAAAACAGCTTTGCCATGGGCAAATGCGACTACCATTATCAGCATGAACCGGTTCTGTACGGCTGGAAGCCGGGCGGCAGCCACAAATGGTATTCTGACAGGAAACAGTCGACGGTCTGGAACTATGACCGCCCGAAAAAGAATGATGTTCATCCTACTATGAAACCTTTGCAGCTGATTGCGTACCCCATTATGAATTCCAGTATGGTGAATTCCGTTGTGTTGGACCCATTCGGCGGATCGGGCAGCACGCTGATCGCCTGCGAACAGACGGACAGAATCTGCTGTATGATTGAGGTTGACGAAAAATATGTGGATGTCATAGTTGCGAGATATGCGCAGCAGATGGGTGATGATGGAAATATATACCTGATTCGTGACGGTATAAAAACGGCTTATGCGGAACTGGAAAAGGGTGATAACAATGCCTGATATAAAAATGGGGTCGCTCTTTGATGGCTCAGGCGCTTTCCCGCTTGCGGCAAATTTGAACGGCATTACGCCGGTCTGGGCGAGCGAGATTGAACCGTTCCCGATTAGGGTAACCACAAAAAGGCTGCCGGAAATGAAGCATATCGGTGATATCTGCCGCATAAACGGCGGGGGAATACAGCCTGTTGACATTATTTCCTTCGGCTCACCCTGTACCGATCTTAGTCTTGCTGGCAAAAGACTGGGAATATCTGGGAGTAAATCATCGCTGTTTTTTGAGGCGATAAGAGTAATCAAAGAAATGAGGTGTAAAACCAATGGGAGATACCCGAGATTTATTATCTGGGAAAACGTGCCCGGCGCATTCAGCAGCGGAAAGTCCCGCGATTTTAGAACAGTCCTCGAAGAAATCGCAAAAATCAAAGACGAAACCCTATCTGTTCCTATGCCTCCGAAGGACAAATGGCTTACCGCCGGAGAGATCGTGGGAGACGATTTTTCCATTGCGTACAGAACAGTCGACGCGCAATTTTGGGGAGTCCCCCAACGCCGCCGACGTATCTACCTTGTCGCAGATTTTGGAGGCGAATGTGCCGGAGAAATACTATTTGAGCCCCAAAGCGTGTCTTGGCATCCTCCGCAGAGCGCAGTTCCGTGGGAAACAGCTGCCGCCTATGCTGAAGGCGGCGCTGGAAATGCAGTCAGCTTTCAGCCGGGAGCCATGAGCCGGCTGGGAGGGCATCATGTCACAGAACAGACCTGCACGTTGCGGGCGCAGATGGGCGATAATCAGGTCTGCGTGGCGCTGTTTGAAAACCATAGCCAGGATACCCGCTATACAGGCCCGCTGGATACAGCGCGTACGGTGTCTGCAAACTATGGTGAAGGCGGCAACAACCAGCCGTTTGTGGTGAAAGAAATGCCCGCCGTGTTCCGTAAAGGTACCCGTCCCCATAATAGAAATGAAGCGCAGATTTGGGAAGAGGCTGAAACTGCCAATACGCTGAATACCTTTGATACAGGTGAAAGCAGGTGCAGTGAACTTACTGTGGAGAAAAAAATCTACGGCATCTGCTCCGACGGCAGCAACGCAATGAAATCGCCGAATCCGCACAGCGGAATTTATGAAGCGGAAACCAGCAGGACGCTGGACGCAAACGGCGGAACCCCAGCGTGCAACCAAGGCGGGCTCGCCATCGTGGAGAGCTATTCCCTGCAGGGAACCATGATCGGCAGAAAGGATAAAAACGGCCCAAAAGGCAGCGGTATCAAAAAGGATATATCGTTCACTATTGATACAGTCAGCAACCATGCCGTTGCATACGCGGGCGAACAAAGGCTGGGTTCGGACGGCGATGTGACGGGAACCATACAGGCGTCTTGCCATGATAAGCAGTTTTTGGGAAATCAGGAAGCGTTCAGCGGCGATTATCATGTTATTTCTCCGGGATACACAGTCCGAAGACTCACACCCACAGAATGTGCCTCCTTGCAAGGGTTTAGTAAAAACTGGTGCTCGAATTTGGGTACGGAGAACCCGAGTGAGGATGATATCGCGTTTTGGGCGGAGGTGTTTGAAACCCACCGCAAAGTCATGGGGACATCGTCAAAGCCCAAAAGCAGGAATCAGATTATCAAGTGGTTGGAAAACCCGCATTCGGACAGCGCCGAATACAAACTTTGGGGCAACGGATGCGCGCTGCCCTGCGTCTGCTTTGTTGTGGCTGGTATCGCGAGGGTAATAAAGGGCTTGTAACAACCGCACAAATTATTAAGCAAAAGATTGTTATATACGCAATTTGCATAGTGGCCTCCAAGTACGCTAATATGTACAATGAACCTGAGAATCTCAGGAAAAATATACGATTGGAGTGTTATCTATGCAGGAAAAACAAACGGGAACAGCGTATTTCAAACATCAGGCGCGGAGGCTGAGTGAGTTGGAGGATTACCGGATGGAATGTATCAGCCGAGGAAAAAAGCCGCAGCGGTATGTGATTGAAAAGGTGATTGCCCTCAGCAAAATTGAATTTGAGAATCTTTCAAGCGACTTGATTATGCCAAGGCAGTTCATCGCGGACAATATATCGCTGATGACGGTGGACGCAAACAATTTCTGGCATTGCCTGCTGGTGGTGCAGAAAGGCAATGAGGACATTGGAATTCTGGTTGAAAGCCGCAAAAAAGAATCGCCGGCATATACCGCACTGTATAAAAAGCAGGGGTTTAAAATAGCTGATTAAGGCGAAGGGAGGAGCAGCAGTTATGGACGATTTTTTTAAAAAGACAAGGTGTGACAGGTGCGGCGGTTCGCTGGAGGGTGGGAGGATCTGCTCCATGTTCAATCAGCAGACAATCTGTATGGGCTGCTCGGAAAGGGAACGAGATGATCCTGATTATTCCAAAGCGGTGGAAGCGGATCACGAACAGATCAGAAAAAAGAATTATAACTTTAAAGGCTTACGGGGGTAAAATGGATGAAAGAGGAGCTTGCGAAAATCGCAAAGGAAATGCTTTTGATTGATACGCTGGAAACAAGGCATTCGGATTTTATGGATTTCCATGAGGTATCGGTATGGCAGCTGCGCAAGGCGCTGGAAGCGGCATACGCGCTGGGTAAAAAGGAAGCGGAGAAACGGTAAAACATATATATTTTCAAAAAAGGCCAAGCGAAATGCAAGGCCTTTTTTGGTGTCTACATTTTAAAACAGGAGGTAGTTCAATATGGCAAAGGGGAAAATTCCCAAACCCACGGCAGTAAAAGTGCTGGAAGGCAATCCGGGACGGCGGCCGCTGAACGTGAATGAGCCTAAACCGAAGGCAATCGTTCCGCGCTGTCCGTCATGGCTGGACGATGAGGCGAAAAAGGAATGGGAGCGAATGTCCAATCGGCTGGAAAGCCTTGGGCTGCTGACCGAGGTGGACGGCAGCGCGTTTGCGGGATACTGCCAGTCCTATTCCCGGTGGAAACAGGCGGAGGAGTTTGTCACAAAGCATGGCTTTGTCATCAAAACCCCGTCGGGATATCTGCAGCAGATGCCGCATGTCGCCATTGCGCAGACGTATTTAAAATGCATGCAGAAATTCTGTGAGGAATTCGGCATGACGCCTTCGGCGCGCAGCAGGCTGTCGGGAGAGGATAACAGCGGGGAAGACGATTGCATGGAGGGACTGCTGTTCGGCGTCATCAAAAAGAAATAGCCGGAGGAGGGGTTTGGTATGTTTGACGAGGAAAAAGCGGAACGTGCTGTACGCTTTATCAATGCCCTCAAGCATACCAAAGGAAGATGGCGCGGCGTTCCTTTCGACCTGCTGCCTTGGCAGGATCAGATCATCAGGGACATTTTCGGGACAGTTAAAGAGGATGGATATCGGCAGTACAACACGGCTTATGTTGAAATCCCAAAGAAAAATGGAAAATCCGAAATCGCAGCGGCGGTTGCCCTGTACCTGACCTGCGCCGATATGGAGTGGGGTGCGGAGGTATACGGCTGCGCAGCGGATCGGCAGCAGGCGAGCATTGTATTTGACGTTGCGGTGGCAATGGTGGATCAGTGCCCGCCGCTGAAGAAACATTTTAAGCCGGTTATGTCAGTAAAACGGCTGGTATATAAGCCGACGGGTAGCTATTATCAGGTACTATCCTCCGAAGCCTTCACCAAGCACGGGCTGAATGTCCACGGCGTTGTGTTCGACGAGCTCCACGCCCAGCCAAACCGCGATTTGTATGACGTTATGACCAAAGGCAGCGGAGACGCGCGGTCGCAGCCGCTGTTTTTCCTGATTACCACAGCGGGTACGGATAGAAACAGTATCTGCTATGAGGTGCATCAGAAAGCGGCGGATATCATCGCCGGCAGGAAAATCGACCCGACCTTTTACCCTGTCATATATGGCATTCCCGATGACGCGGACTGGACGGATGAGGCGAACTGGTATCTTGCCAATCCGTCGTTGGGGCATACCATCGATATTGAAAAGGTAAGAAACGCCTGTAATTCAGCCAAGGATAACCCGGCAGAGGAGAATATATTCCGTCAGCTCAGACTGAATCAGTGGGTTAAGCAATCCCTGCGCTGGATGCCCATGGACAAATGGGACGCCTGCAATGAAATCATAAATCCGTCGAGCCTTATTGGCAGAGAATGCTTTGCCGGACTGGATCTGTCCACCACTCTTGACCTGACCGCTTTTGTACTGGTGTTCCCGCCAAGGCATGAAAACGAGAAATATATTATTCTCCCATTTTTCTGGATACCGGAGGAGAACCTGAAACAAAGGGTGAACCGGGATCATGTGCCTTATGACGTGTGGCAGGCGCAGGGGCATATACGGACAACCGCAGGTAATGTGGTGGATTACCGCCGGATTGAAGCGGATATTAAGGAAATTGCAAGCAAATATGTTGTTAAAGAGATCGCATATGACAGGTATAACGCCACGCAGATTATATTAAACCTGCAGGACGATGGCTTAACCATGATCCCCTTCGGGCAGGGGTTCAAGGATATGAGCCCGGCGACTAAAGAAATATTTACGATGGTATTGCAGAAACAGCTGATCCATAATAACCACCCCGTCCTCAGATGGAACTTTGATAACGTCCATGTTGAAACGGACTCTGTCGAAAATATCAAGCCATCCAAAAAATGCAGCACCGAGCGTATCGACGGCGCTGTTGCGACAATTATGGCGTTGGATCGGGCGGTTAGAAACAGGAATAGTTCGGGCAGCGTTTATGATAAACGCGGCCTCATCGTACTCGGTTAAGGAGATGACATATCAATGAACATATTAACAAGGATGTTTCAAAGCAGAGCCAGCCCCAAAAACCAGATTGGCGGCAGGCAGTTCTATTTCGGCAGGGCGCTGTCGGGGAAAAACGTAAACGAACGCACCGCCATGCAGACGACGGCGGTATATGCCTGTGTTCGTATCATATCCGAAACCATCGCCAGCCTGCCGCTACATACATATAAATACACAGATGACGGTAAGGAGAAAGACTATACTCATCCGTTATATTATCTGCTCCATGACGAACCAAACGACGAGATGACATCCTTCGTGTTCCGTGAAACGCTGATGAGCCATCTTTTAATATATGGTAACGCCTATGCGCAGATTATAAGGGACGGCAGAGGCAGAGTACTGTCGCTGTATCCGCTTCTTCCCGATAAAATGCGTGTAGACAGAGGTATGAATAAGCAGATCTATTATACCTATTCTTCTGACAATGACGGTCAGATACCGCTCAGACACGAGGAGGTTCTGCATATTCCGGGATTAGGGTTTGATGGCCTCGTGGGATATTCTCCCATTGCGATGACCAAAAACGCAGTGGGGCTTTCCATAGCCGCAGAGGAATACGGCAGTAAGTTTTTTGCCAACGGCGCGAACCCCGGCGGAGTGCTTGAACATCCCGGGCAGCTGAAGGATCCGGAACGGGTGAGGGAAAGCTGGAACAGCGTATACGGCGGGAGCAGCAATTCAAACCGCGTAGCCGTGCTCGAGGAAGGGCTTGAATTTAAATCCATTTCTATCCCACCTGAGCAGGCACAGTTTCTGGAAACGCGCAAGTTTCAGGTGAATGAAATCTGCCGCATTTTCAGGGTGCCGCCGCACATGGTGGCGGATTTGGAAAAGTCCAGCTTTTCCAACATTGAGCAGCAGTCATTGGATTTCGTGGTCAACACAGTCCGTCCGTGGCTGGTGCGGTGGGAACAGGCAATCGGTCAAAAACTGCTGCTGCCTGCGGAAAAAGGGAAAACCTTTGTTAAATTCAATGTAGACGGCCTTCTTCGGGGCGATTTCCAGAGCCGCATGACAGGATATTCCATCGCTCGGCAGAACGGATGGATGTCGGCGGATGATATCCGTGAGCTGGAGAATATGAATAAGCTTCCCAAAGGTATGGGAGGGGGCCGATACTTATGTAACGGAAATATGGTAGATTTAGAAATGGCAGGATCCTGGGTGAAAAAGGAGGGAAACAAACAGGTATGATAAAATTCTGGAATTTTAAACGCGCTGTCAATGAGGACGGCACAGAAAACATTTTAATTTTAAACGGACCGATTGCTGAAGAGTCGTGGTGGGGCGACGAGGTCACGCCGAAACTGTTCAAATCGGAATTGTCCGGATGCGAAGGGGATATCACGATATTTCTAAATAGTCCTGGGGGCGACTGCTTTGCCGCGAGTGCGATTTTTACGGCGCTCAAGGAACACAAAGGCAGGATTACCGTCAAAATTGACGGCATTGCGGCAAGCGCCGCGTCAGTAATAGCCATGGCGGGCGATATGGTGGAAATGTCGCCGACAGCTATGATGATGGCGCATAATCCGTCCATGATGCTTTATGGGGAGGCTTCGGAGCTGGAACAGGGGATCGTGTTTTTAAACGAGGTTAAAGAATCCATTATTAACGCTTACGCGATGAAAACAGGGTTGTCAAGGGCGAAAATATCGAAAATTATGGACGCCGAAACCTGGATGAACGCGCGGTCGGCAATTAATCTGGGGTTCTGCGACCGGATGATGTATACGGAAAGCAAAACGGAGGATGCGGGGGACAGTTATATTTTCGACAAAACTGTGATGGTCACCAATACCATTGCGGCGATGAGAAAAAAGCTGAATCCTATTGCAAAGCCTGAAGAATCAGGCGGGGAAATATCCGGTTTTGAAAAAAGGCTGGAACTTTTAAGGAGGTAATTATGAGCAAAATACTTGAACTCAGGGAAAAACGAGCTAAGGCATGGGAGAAGGCCAAAACGTTTTTGGATCATGCCAAACGGGAAGGCGATGTGCTGTCGGCGGAGGATACGGCAAGTTATGAAAAAATGGAATCCGATATTGTGGCGCTGGGCAGGGAGATTGATATTCTGGAACGGCAGGCGCAGATGGAGCTGGAACTGAATAAACCTTTGAATACGCCTATTAAAAACGCGCCCAAAGGCGGCGCCGATTCGAAAACAGGCAGGGCAGGCGAAAATTACAAAACCTCGTATTGGAAATATATGCGTAATAAAAACGCTACTACGGAGGTGCTGAACGCGCTGCAGATCGGGGGCGACGACGGCAGTGAGGGCGGATATTTAGTGCCGGACGAGTATGAAAAAACCCTGATCGACGGTTTAACGGAAGAAAATATAATTAGGCAGGTTGCAAATGTTATCTCCACCTCCTTCGGTGAGAGGAAGATTCCCGTTGTGGCGGGGCATGGCAGTGCGGCGTGGACGGATGAGGAAGCGGCTTTGACTGAAAGCGACGACAGCTTCGGCATGGTAACACTGGGGGCACACAAGCTGGCCACCATCATCAAGGTCAGCGAGGAGCTAATTAACGACAGCGTGTTCAGTATTGAGAATTATCTTGCCAGAGAATTCGCCAGAAGAATGGCGTCAGCTGAGGAGGAGGCCTTTATCACCGGTAACGGCACAGGCAAACCGACTGGGATTCTGATAAACGCCGAGGTAGGCGTAACATCCGCCGCCGCGGATACGATGAAAAGCGACGAGCTGATCGACTTATACCACAGCCTGAAAACCCCATACCGCAAAAAGGCGGTCTTTATCACCAACGACGCTACGGTTAAGGCGATCCGTAAGTTCAAGGACGCAAACAACAATTACCTGTGGCAGCCGTCGCTGACGGCGGGAACGCCGGACACTATTTTAGGCCGTCCGGTGAAAACATCGGGGTTTATGCCGGTGATTGCCGCAGGAGCCAAGGCGGTGATGTTCGGTGACTTTTCATATTACTGGATCGCCGATCGAACCGGTAGGACATTCCAGCGGCTGAATGAGCTGTACGCCGAAACCGGGCAGATCGGGTATCGCGCAGGCCAGCGTGTGGATGGGAAATTAACGCTGAACGAAGCGGTTAAGGTGCTTCAGATAAAGCAAGCGTAGGATGAGGGGTGAAGGTTTTGCTGAATCTGGACGAAGTAAAGGAATTCCTTCGTATAGATACTGATGCGGAAGACAGGCTGGTTGACGTGCTGATTCTTCTGTCAAAAGAAATGTGCGAGAATTATATGAGAAAAGAAATGCCGGAACCGATGCCGATGAGCATAAAACACGCCAGCCTGATTATTATTGCCCACTTTTATGAGAAGCGCGACGGGGAGCCGGTGCCAAGTGCGGTATACCGGCTTCTTGACGCATATAGGGAGGAAAAATTCTAGATGGACTTTTCAAGGCTCAGGCACAGGATTATATTTTTAAAACCACTTAAAACTGCGTCCAATTCCATGGGTGAGTCCGTGCCGCTGTGGATTCCGTTTAAGCCGACGCTGAATCCTAACCTTACGGTGGATGAAGATAATCAGGTGTATCTTACAATGGATTATCTGGGAAATGCCGTTCTTGTACATCAGGACGGAAAACCTTATGCCCACCCTTTGGATATAAATGATTTTGCCATATGGGCGAACGTGTCCCCTATGACCGGAAGGGAATATGAGGAAAGCCAGAAAATCCGCGCCGAAACGACGTATAAAATATCTACACGGTATTTTCCGGATATAACGGCTGATATGAAGATATTGTACGGTAAAAAGACCTTTGATATTGTTTCAGTTTTAAATTTGGAGGAACGGAATACTGAACTGCAGATTATCTGTACGGAGCGTGATACAAATGGCACAGGATTATAATATTTTCGGTTTTGAAGAATTGACAAAATTGTTTCAGAAGCTGGAGGCGAAATACCCCAATCAGGCGGACGCGATGCTTATGGCGCAGGGGAAAGCGGTGGCGAATAAGACAAAATCACTGTCCCCCATAGGCAAAACAAAGAAGCTGCGCGGCAGCTGGAGGGTAAAAAAACCGAAGGTATATAAAAACGGAACAGTGCGCGTGGTACGGGTACAGTCTCAGGCACCTCATGCGCACCTTGTAGAGCAGGGACATCAAATAGTGCGTGGCGGAAAAACCAGAGTGAACGGGCGTACGCTTAACCGTGTGCAGCGTTCCGTCCGGGGGATTCAGTCCGGTGGGAGGGTTGAAGGTAAACATATGCTTGAAAAATCCGTCCGGGAAGCGGAGAGCCGATTTTATAGGGACGCTAAAAAAATGCTTGACGTTTTGACAAAGGATATAGAGGCATAATTTATAAATCGGAAAGAGGGTTGAAATTTGATTGAATTAAAAGATATACAGTCAGCCATTGTGAAGCGGCTGACAGATAACGGCAATACGGTAACGGCGGCGGAGGTGACAGAAGGATTTGCGAAACCGACATTTTTCATAAATTTATTCACCAACGGCACGGAGGTGCAGAATCAGTTTCATGAACTGGTCAATGTGGGTGTTGAACTGAAATTTGTGCCGGCTGTGGAAACGCGCGAGGAATGCGTAAATAAATCGGAGCAGATCAAACAGATGTTTCTGCAGACGCCGCTCGGGGTCAAAGACAGGTTTTTGTCCGTTAATGAAATCCTGTTTGATATTGACGAGAGTAACCTTATATCATATTTTGAACTGGAATTTTTACAGGAGCGTAATATACAGGCAAAGGAATATGAAAAAATAGAAAGTATAGAATTCGGAGGTGTGACGAGTGGGGCTTCCTCAAATATTAATTGATTTTAAGGCAAAGGCGGATACGGCGGTTAAACGCAGCGGAAGCGGCATTGTCGCTGTGATTATAAAGGATAACACAAGCACGTTTGATACAAAAATTTATGCTAAAGAAAGCGATATCGTGCAAAGCCATTATACAGCTACAAACAGAGATTATCTGGCAAAAATATTTTTAGGCGGGCCGTCCAAGGTGATTGTGGAACGGATCGGCACAACCGATACATATGACGCAGCACTTGCGAGACTTCGGAACAAAGCTTGGAATTATCTTACGATTCCGTCGATTGCAACAGAAGACGTTACAACCATCGCGGACTGGATTAAAACGCAGCGGGCGGATAAAAAGACATATAAAGCTGTGCTGCCAAGCGCCGCCGCCAACCACGAGGGGATTATTAATTTTGCGACCGAAAATATTAAGGTGGGTACAAAAACCTACACCACAGCGGAATACTGCGCAAGAATCGTCGGACTGCTTGCCGGTCTACCGCTGACGCAGAGTGCGACCTATGAGCCGCTTGCTGAAGTGGAAAGCATTACCGAAAGCGTCACGCCTGATACGGATATTGACGCGGGCAAGCTGATCCTGATCAATGACGGCAGCAAAATTAAAATAGCAAGGGGCGTAAACTCGCTGGTAACGCTGTCCGACGGAAAAACAGAAGAGTTCAAAAAAGTGAAAATTTTGGAAGGCATGGACATTATTCGAGACGATATACGGACTACATTTGAGGATAATTATATCGGTGAGAATAACGATTATGACAATAAGGTGCTGTTCATTGCCGCTGTAAACCAATATTTTCAGCTGCTGGAGCAGCAGGGTGTGTTATATGACAAATATGATAACCTTGCCGCGATTGACCTGACTGCCCAGCGGGAGTATCTGATGCAGAAAGAAGATATATCCGACTGGTCGGATGAGCAGGTGAAGCAAGCGGATACGGGTACATATATTTTTGTTTCCGCCGACGTGAAACTGCAGGACAGCATAGAAGATATAAAATTTAGCGTGGCAATATGATTAAAAGGGGTGAAAAATGATGGCGACAAAACCGACCGCGCCAAGGGTGATGTCGGGTACCTACGGCATGTTTTACTGGGACTCAGAACCCGTATTTGAGGTATCCTCCTTTGAGGCAAAGCTGAAGATAAACCGTGAAACTGTTAATTTTGCGGGAGACCTGATGGAGGACAGCAAAATGACAGGCCTCGCGGGTGAATTTTCATTTAAAGTAAATAAGGTGTTTTCACGAGGTCAGATCAAAATCGCAAACGCGATAAAAAGCGGTGTAGATCCTCGAAGCCAGCTGATTGGCAAGATTTCAGACCCCGACGCCTACGGCAGCGAGCGGGTGGTACTTTCGAACTGCTGGTTTAACGATATATCTTTAATGAAATTTGAATCGAAAAAGTTGGGTGAGGAGGAATTTTCCGGTGGGTTTACGGATTATTCATTCCCAGATCTGGTTGAACCCAGATAGAAAGGCGGAGAAGAATGAGCAAATATACAAAAATTACACTGGCGGAGCTGCTACGTCGCAAAGAACAGATGCTGGAGAGCAAAAAGATTAAAAAGACCGGCACACTTTATATTAAATCCCTTGACGGCACTATTACCATCGAAGGACCGGATTCCGCTCTCGCGAAAGAGTCGCAGGAAATGGAGAGCGGGGATTCGTATCTGGTTTATCAGTGTATGGTTGAGCCTGATCTCAAATCCAAAGAACTACAGGAGGCCTTTTCTTGCGTAGAACCGATGGAGATCGTAGAAAAAATCTTTGACGTAGGCGAAATCCCGCAGATTGCCATGGAATGTTTGAAATTATCCGGGTATGTAGACGGCGTCAAAATGGTGGATGATTTAAAAAAGCAATAAAATCGGATGGCGAGCTATATATGCTGCATCATTACATTCAGAGAGGATTCAAACCGGCATATATCATTAACCTTCCGATTGCGGAAAAGCTATTTTTCAAGGCAAGTTTCGAACTCTTCATAGAAGAAGAAATCGATAGAATCAATTCGATTACAAACGGTTAGAAATGGGGTGGTGCGGTTTGGGCAAAAAAAGTATTGGCGCGACACTAACTTTAAACAATGGGAACTTTTTTACCAATATCAAATCTGCCATCACCGGAACAAACCAGCTCAAAAGCGCAGTCACAAACGCCACCGGCAGCCTGAAAAAGATGGGCGGCCAGGGCAGCGCCGCCGGGGATGTGCTGGGAGGCATGGCAAAGAAGGTCATGGGCGCCGCCGCGGCATATCTGGGGTTTTCGCAGGCGAAGGATTTTTTAACCGATTGCGTCACTGGCGTGATGGAGCTGGAGCGCGCCAACACAAGGCTTGGAACCTTGATGATGAATGTTTCCGGTACCACGCAAACGCAGATTGACGATATTATCAGCTACGGCGACGCGCTGGAACAGGTGACTACCATTGAAGGAGACGCAACGGTGGCAGGAGCTTCCCAGCTTGCCACCTTCCAGCTGCATGCGGATACAATTAAAACCATTCTGCCGGCGTTTCAGGATTTAGCTGTCGCGCAGTACGGTGTGAACGTATCACAGGACCAGATGATTCAAAGCGGCAACCTGATCGGTAAAGTCATGATGGGGCAGACCGGCGCACTGACTAAAGCGGGCGTTACCTTTACAGCAACGCAGGAAAGTATCTTAAAAACGGGGACGGAATCCCAGAAAGCCGCCGCATTGGTAGAGGTGCTGGGCGCGAACTTCGGTGGGCTGGCGCAGAAGATGGCGCAGACCCCGGAGGGCAGGATTGTACAGCTCAAAAACGCGTGGGGATCGGTTAAGGATATTGTGGGCTACGCCGTTCTGCCAGTAATTACAAATGTCGTGAATTTTATGGCAGCAAAAATCCCTACAGCGCAGGCACTGGTAACAAATGCGGTGAACGCGATAAAGCCCCCGTTGCTGTGGATTAAAGATACCCTTCTGCCGCCGCTGATTTCGGCATTTCGTAATATATGGAGTTTTGGTGTATCAGCGTTTGAAAATATAAAGGGCGCTGTGGAAAATAACGCACCAGCGTTTGATTCGGTCAAAACCGTTTTGCTGGATATAAAGGATAAGCTGGTTATGGCGTTCGAAAGCGCACAGCCCGTAATTATATGGCTGAAGGACGTGGGGCTTCCGGCGGTTGTGGATGTTCTGTTCGGCGTAATCAGCGGCGCTACGGATGTATATAACTTTATCAGCGGCAACTGGGGAGTGATTGCCCCTATTGTGGGAGGCATTGCGGCAGCGGTGGGCGCGTACAGTATCGCTGTTGGAATCAACAACGCGCTGGTAACCTACGCAGCGGTGGTATCAGGGAAAAAAGCGGCGGCGTTGGCAGGTCTGTCCATCGCGGAACTCGCACATATTGCCATCACCGGCACGGCAACGGCAGTCACCACGGCTTTCGGAGCCGCACTGGCATTTGTAATGTCGCCTGTATTTTTTGTTGTGCTTGCCATCGGCGCGCTGGTGGCGGTGGGTATCCTGCTCTGGAAGAACTGGTCGAAGGTCACCGCTTTTTTTGTCTGGGCATGGGAGAACATCAAATCCGGTGCGGTGTTCTGCTGGAACGCCATCGCAGGTGTGTTCGTCAGCGCGGCGACGTGGTTCAATAATACGGTCATACAGCCTGTGTGGCGGGTATTCGGGCCGGTCGTGACCGGAATCGCGTCCATCTTTATGAAAGTATGGGAGATCATCACCGTGCTGTTCGGCGTTTTAGCGAGCTGGTTTAACAATACGGTGATTCAGCCGGTGATTGCTTTTTTCACACCCATTGTCACAACGGTTGTGGGGATATTCCAGAATGTGTGGAATGGTATCACCTTCATTTTCTCAGCAGTGGGCGCATGGTTCGGCGGGATTTTTACAGGCGCGTGGAACATAATTGTATCAGCCTTTTCGGGCGTTGCCGCTTTCTTTACGGGGGTATGGGATACAATCACCGGCATATTTACCACTATCGGCACAGCGATCGGAAACGGAATCGCCGGCGCGTTCAAGTTTGTTGTAAACAGCGTCATTTCCTTTGCGGAAAATACCATCAACGGGTTTATCAAGGCGATTAACTGGTCGATTGACGTTATAAACAAAATACCGGGCGTGAGTATAACAAAGCTGGCACTCATTCAGGTACCCAAGCTGGCGGAGGGCGGTATTCTAAGAAGCCCCGGGCGTGTACTTGTCGGGGAAAGAGGGCCGGAATTTCTGGATCTGCCCAAAGGCGCGCAGGTGACGCCGCTTGGTAAGGCGGGAAACAATAACACTATAATCATTAATATCTATGCGGACGGGAAATCGTCGGATGAAATTGTGGATGAGGTTGTTCCTAAACTGAAGCTTGTGTTGGCAAATTTGTAGTTATTCCGAATTCGGAGTAATTATAAATAAAATCTGACAAAAATCTTGCAATGACTTAAAAGATGGTGTATAATAAGGAAGTCGGATAAAATCCGGCGAAGGGTGAGATCTCTTAACGGCTTAAAAACCGGACGGTTATGCCGCTTCCCGAAAGGGGGTGGTTGCTATGAGAAAATACATATTGAGAATTTTTTTCCTGATATTGATTATGCTGATAGCATTTACTATAAAAGTAAAATAGCCGCCCCATCCGTCAAAATGTAGCGGTTATTTTATAACACATATTTTGGCATAACCGTTTGAGGTCTTGCCTTTTATATATTTATTATACACCTTAATTTTGGTAATGTCAATGCTTTTGTCTGCATTTTTACCGTAATCAGAGGTGTTTTTTTATATGGATATCTATCTTTCCACCAAAAATAGGGAGCAGGTTCTTAAGCTTCCGGTTGTGCCGAAAGAATTTACAATCACCAAACCGCAGAAAAATGAGGTTTTTGAAACGGTCTCTCAGGGAGAACTGCGGCTGATCGGGACTCCGGGTCTGAAAGGGATTGTTATCAATTCTTTCTTTCCTGTAAGAGATTACCCTTTCCTTCGTGACAGGACGTATAAAGGATTTGAGTATGTGTATCTCATAGACACATGGATCCTGCAGAAGCTGCTGATACGGCTGATTATAACCGATACGCCCATCAATATGGCGGTATCTGTGGAAAATTTTGAATATACCATACGTCAGGATGGGGATTTATATTATACGCTCAGCCTAGGAGAGGTGAAGCTGTTGTGAAGATTTTTGCTGATGATACGGATATAACAAATGCCGCCGTAGGGCTGTCATGGCAGAACACCATTTTGGAGCTGGCGACAACAATGTCTTTTGAGGTTGCGAAAACAGACGCAAAGTATATGAACATATATCAGCCGGAACTGGGAAGCATTATCCGGCTGTATACCAATGAAGAGGTATTTCGTGGGATTGTCATCACCATGGATGATGGGGCGAAGAATTCCAATAAATATACAGCCGTCGATTTCGGGTGGTATCTCAATAAGTCGAAAGAAACGTATCAGTTTAACAGGATGCCGGCAAAAAAAGTGATCGAGACTGTGTGCGCTGATTTTGACATATGGATCGACAGCATACCTGATTTGACAGCAGAGATTACAAAGATATACCTTGATAAAACAATCAGCGAAATCATATCCGATATACTGAATCAGTGCGGGGGCGGATTTAACTTTGACATGACGCCAAAAGGAATCAGGATATATAGGATTGGAGACATCTATGCGTACCCGGAGTTTCGGCTCTTTCCGAATACGAGATTGATCTACTCGCCGGGCGTACGGGGAAATGTATCACATTCAGTATCAATTGAGGATATGAAAAACTCGGTTAAGGTGATATCGGGCAATGAGGATGGGTTTTCAATTCTGAAATCTGCCAGAGAAGATGCGCTTATCAGCAGGTACGGGCTTCTGCAGGAGGTGATATCGGTTGATCCGGAAAAGGAAGATCCGATTGTGGTCGCGCAGGCGAAACTAAGTGAGTTATCTAAAATAAAGGAACAGTTTTCATTTGAAATTATTGAATCGAAGGACAGCTATACCAGAGCCGGCGCGGTTATCACCATTGATGGTACGGATTTTGTGATTGAAGGAACACAGCATAGCATCGTGAACGGTGTCCATAAGATAAAGTTGGACTTACGAAAATTTGGGTAATATGTCAATGGACATTTGGAATATTTTGTGGTAAAATATTTATTATAATGCAAAAGATAAAGTTTACTTAGTTTATATAATATACGGATTTGGATGTAATAAGCGAGTAAATAATTCAAAAACATAATAAGGGGGAAAATTTGTGAAAAAGAAGGAATTAATCCCAGTGGAGCAAAATATTTTACCAGTGCATCGCGAAAGAGAAGGTTTGTTCAAACAAGGAGTAGATAAGAAGGGGCGTCCATACGAGAAAAAAATGGATACGGATGGTATTTACACTAAAGAAGAGCGTTTATTAAGCGGCAAAAAAAAGTATACAATAATTACAGATAAATAATATAATCATAACGCAGCATTAGCCTACCTTTGCATTATCCATATAATGGCTAATTGGAAATGTCAGATGCATTATCCACATATACCTTAGTAAATTATATCGAATATTCTTGTAGAGGTGATTAATCATGGCGTTAAAGGCCGATTTTATTAAAACAATTGAAGAAAATCATGAATTTGCTTTTGTCGACAGCAATTATTTTCAAGAGGAGTTTCAAAGTAAATCAAAAGATTTTTTAGGAGCAAAAAGTTATGAGAAACTTGAAAAGCATGCTGAAGAATTAATAAACTTAATTTTTGAATTTCATGATAAAGGTGATGCTGTGCCACCGTCAATGACGCAGATGGACTTTTTTGAAAAGAATGTTGACTATGCTAATAAAGACAAGCAAAGGCAGCATTACATTCATTCGGTTAATGTTTTCATTTTAGGGCTATATATATTCCGTAATTTTGAATACTTAAGAGAAAAAGTAACTCAGGAAATGCAGGATACAACAGAAAATAAAACGGTTGAAAGTGATTCTATCAGCTATGACATAAGGTATTCAGGTGGAAGTGAAACTAAAGAATTTCTATACCGCTGGCGTATGGCCGCTCTTTCCCATGATTTAAGCTACGCAATATCTTTGTTAGGAAATAACCGAGAAGCAATAATCGGCTATGTTAATAGTCAACTTAAAAAATACAATAAATCTATATGTGAAATTAAAAAACTTTGGGAGTTTGATGGAAAGAACTTATTGTGTGATCTTAATAGAATAACTGGCATGGATTTAAAAGATGTTACTGGGGAAAAATGCTTAAGCGAAAAGTATGACATTTATTTTGATCATGGTGTAATTAGTGCCCTGTTGCTTCTAAGGCTGGTGTATGAGGAATTTGAAAAGCATGATACAGTTGAATCCAATTACGGCGGCGGCCACATAATATGGGACAAGTCGATTCTTGGTACATCTGTTCTTCAGGTTGCAAATGCGATTGCACTTCATAATCTTGACAAAGCAAAAAGTCTATCTTGCGAAGAATGTAACAGAATTTACAGTATGGATAGAAGCGCTTTTGTTTGGCTATTAAAAGTAGCAGACACATTACAAGAGTGGGATAAATTCAAAGTTGAAGAGTGTAATAAAGATATGTTAATAGGAGATACAGAGATCAATTTCTCATTCAAAGACAAAGAAATAATAATATGCAATTTTCCGAAACCTAAAGATATTAGTGATGAATGGGTTGCCAAATATGTAAAAGTGCGGTTAGCTGATAAACTAAAATAACATTAGACACTATCTTTATATTCAAATGTGGGATAATCAATATCACAGACTTGTACCATAAGCTTTGCTATAACAAAGCATGAGCTGAATTTACCATTATGAACATAATGAAAATGAATAACCTTATTTTAATATAATAACATAAAGACGATTACTTCGGTTTTCGTCTTTTTTTATACTCTTTTCGGAGGTGTCAGCATGAACGGTTATACAGAACTTGCAAAGCTATTGAAGGAGAGGGAGAACAAACAAGAGTACAGTCCGGTTTTCGGGATAATCATTGACCTGCCGGATCTAAAAATCCATCTGGGTGGGAAAGTAATTCTGACAGCGGAACATATTGTCCGGTGTGTTTCGGTTGACGGCACAGATGAAGACGGACAATATGTCAATCTGGGAAAAGAAGCGGTTCTGTTGCCCTTTGCGGATAACCAGAAATTTATACTGATTGGGGTGGTGATATAATTGTTTCCTGAAACACAGGATTTGTCTGTTGGGTCAGCCGGCGAAAGCACGGCGACGGCGGGCAGATCCTTTTTGTTTGACTTTTCCACCGGTGAGTTTGTTATTCAAAACGGAAAACTGGTGGAATGTGACGGCAGCGATGGGGTTAAGGTTTGGATTGAAAAAATACTCCGCACCGAAAAGGACAGATTTGAAATTTACGTGGACACGGATTATGGCGTTCATCTGGAGGATCTTATTGTCGGCACAAATTATGATCAGGCGTTTGTGCAGAGCGAATTAAAGCGCGAGATTGAGGAGGCGCTGCTGACGCATCCGGATATTACGGGCATATCGAACTTTACGGCGGAGAAAACAGAAACGGGAATCATCATCAGTGTGGAGGTGGAGACGGGTGACACGGCAGATACTTTTAGCACAGCTCTTGGCTAACATTTCTGATGAATATGACAAATCGGCTGGCAGCTTTTTTTATGACGCGCTGATGCCGGCGGCGATTGTACTGGAAGGCATTTATGCCGATATTGAAAAAATACTGCCCCATGCGTTTGCTAGAACCGCCTCGGGAATTTACCTGGACTACAAAGTCGCTGAGCAGGGGCTGACAAGAAAAGAAGCGGCTAAGGCAGCCGGGACGGTAACAATTACCGGCAATAACGGCGCGGTTATAAAAACGGGTGATAAGGTTTCGTCCGATACGGTAACATTTTCGGTAACGGAGAGCGGAACCATTGTAAACGGCAGTATTTCAGTTCCGGTGGAATGCGAAACGGCCGGGTCTGTCGGAAATCTGCCCGCCGGAACAATCAACCGGTTTCCTGTTACCTTATCCGGAATTATCAGCGTCACAAACACTGTTCCTACTTCCGGAGGGTATGACACCGAAACCGACGACGAACTGCGGGAACGGTATTTTGAAAAGGTATCCCGCCCTCTTGCAGGGGGCAATGTTTACGACTATATGCTGTGGGCAAAGGAGGTCGGCGGCGTGGGTGAGGTCAAGGTACAGCCGCTTTGGAACGGCAACGGAACGGTCAGGGTTATGGTGATTGATTCTACCGGCTCGGCGGCGGACAGTGCACTGATCGCGACGGTGGCGGAGGGTATTGAGCAGAAACGCCCCGTTGGCGCGAGCGTGACGGTGGTCAGCGCGGAACCTCTGCCTATAAACATCAGCGTAAGGATTTATATAAAGGAAGGTTATGTATTGGATGAAATAAAAACAGGCATTCAAAATGCCGTATCCGCTTACCTGAAAAGCATCGCGTTTCAGCAGGATTATGTATCGTTCGCGCAGATTGGCAGCAGGGTTCTTGTGCAGGACGGCGTTTCGGATTATCAGGAGCTTCTGGTGAACGGCGGAAGCGGCAATGTTACTGTGTCGGAAAATCAGGTTCCGGTACTGGGAACATTGGGGGTGAGCGTTTGAATATAACAAAACCGCCCTATTATAAAAACTCTAAGGTTATGAACAGCATCTATGATACGCTGGATCAGGAAATGATCCGACTTGAAAATGAAGCTTCATTAACCGAAAATCAATTCTTTGTCCTTCTTGCCGATAAAAGCTTGTCTGGCCATGAAAAGGATGTGGGGCTTAGTGCCAGCAATGCAGATACTCAGTCCAGACGCAGCAATATTTTATCAAAACTGCGCGGTTCGGGAACCACCAATATCAGCGCCCTGAAGAATATCGTTGCTTCCTATGAGGGCGGCGAGATCGAGGTCATTGAATATGTGAGCGAGTATGCCTTTGCCATCAAGTTCGTATCCAAAAAGGGTGTGCCTGTGAATCTGGACGATATAAAAAAAGTGGTGGAGGATATCAAGCCGGCGCATTTAGAGGTGCGGTATATCTTTACCTACCGCCTGTGGCAGGATGTGCTTGGTACAATAGAAAACTGGGAAGCGGCTCAGGCAAATTCATGGGAATGGATGCGCAGCTTTGAAATCACGTTTAATCTGTATATAACAGACGATGGACTGGTGTATTATAGGGATACAAACGACGGAAACGCGTATATCGCGTTTATGAATGGGAAACCCGTTGCACGGAGATTGGAGGAATGATTTTATGGGAGCACTGCCAAATGATATCGGGCTGGCGACAGCCACAGACGTGGGGGATGTGGCAAAACTGAACACACAAAGCAAAACGGTGGTGGAGGCCATCAATGAACTATTGGAAAACGCCGGGGCGGCGGATTCCGACCAGATTTATGTGGAGGGCGAAGGAAACGCGGTACTCGGAAGCGGAAATATTATCTACGGCAATAACAACAAAATCATCGGTTCGGGAAATGTTGTCGTAGGCGATAACCATATCGTAATCGGAATTGATAAGAACATCTATAACGGGATCAGCGGCCTAAGTTTTGAAAATGTCGATATACCCTCAAAGACAATATATTACTATGCCGGTAACGGAGCCGCCGATATTGCCGTCGGTGACAAAACTGTACTGAAATTCGGACAGTCATGGTACAACAGTGACTGGACAGAGGAAACAGTAATTGAAACAGAAAAGGCTGTTACTTCGGTTACTGCTGTCGGCGAGGGATATTTTACCGTGGCGGATATGCTGCTGAGCGGCAATCCTCCTGATGATGTGCATACCCAGCTTTCCATGACCTATGTATATTTCTTTGACCTGCTAAGGGAGGACGCCAAAGTCATCGGAAACGGCTCGGTTACCATGGGATACAGATCGTCCGATTTGAACAGCTTCAGCGCCAACAGCGGAACCGCATCCGCTTCCACGGCAGCGGCATTTAACTCTGCGGCGGCAAGCGCACCTTTTGCCTTTGCCTGCAATTTCGGGCGTGCATCGGGATCGTATGGATTTGCGGCGAATTACGCGCAGGTATATCAGGAATACGGCGCCGCTGTCAATAACGGATACGCTTACGGCGGCTATTCGTTTGCCGCAGGCTACGGCAGAGCCGCCGGACGGTCTATCAAATGTACATCTCTCAGCTGTGCGGAACAGTCGGTTACGGCGTCCGCCGGGGAATCGCTGAGCGGGCTGTACGCTGGAAACAAAATTCTGGTGCGGTACAAAAACAACGCAAATACCATTATATTTGGTGTATTTACGGTCACAAGCGTCAGCGGGCAGAAGATATATGTGGAGGAATCCTTCGGGGGAGGTAGCTTCGGAGAGGCGCTGATGCCGGACGGGTATATCTTTAGGATAGAATCCACCTATGGGTACAACTTCGCGTCCGGCTACGGTATGGCCGGCAACAAGTATTCACAGGCACACGGGTATTACACTGTTGCCGCACACGAAGGCGCGAGCATTTACGGCAGGTACGGAGCCACGCCCGAAACCTATTCATGGTGCCTTGGGAACGGAACGTCATTTTCTGCGATGGGGCTGGCGGCAAAAATACTGCAGTCGGGCAATATGTTTATTGACGGTACCTATTCCAGCCCGTGTGCAGATTATGCCGAGTGTTTTGAGTGGGCGGACGGGAACGCAGAAAATGAAGATCGTGTTGGATATTTTGTAAAGCTTCAAAATGGAAAGATCGGAATGGCGGAGGATTTTGAAACTGTCCTCGGCATTACTTCCGGCAACCCTGCCATTCTCGGTGACAGCGCCGGTCTGCGGTGGAACAAAAAATATGTCACAGATGATTTCGGACGGATACAGTATCATGAGGTGGAAATCCCGGCGGTTATGGACGAACAGGGCAATGTTACCGAGCCGGCAAAAATAGAGGTGCAGCCCATGCTGAATCCGGACTATGACCCGGTCATGGAATATGCCCCGCGAATGGGGCGCCCTGAGTGGGCGGCGGTCGGGGTTTTAGGAAAACTGCCGGTAAGAGATGACGGCACAGCAAACGTTGGCGATGTGGTACGCCCCATAGCGGGCGGGATTGCAACGAAATCCATCAATAACGGATACCCTGTTTTGGAGAGAATATCCGCCAATGTAATTTTAATCTGGGTGAGGTGACAAAAATATGCCTGCAAATACAACAAACTACGGTTTTAAAAAGCCGTATTATACTGATAACGCCGATGTCGGCGTACTCAATGAAAACTTTGAACTGCTGGACGCGGAGCTGACGCCATCAGTCATCCAGACTTCGGCGCCGCCAACGACCAATCATAAAGGGAAAATATCCGTTATTTTAGGATGGATAGCCAACCGGATTAAAGCAATTACCGGAAAGGCAAGCTGGTGGGATTCGCCAAGCGTAACACTGGAGGACTGCTCGGCTCATATTACAAGTGGTTCACATACCGCTGCCACTGTGTCTCAGGACGGGTTTATGCCCGCTCTGGATAAACAGAAGCTGGATAACGCCGTATCAGCCTATACCGCAAACAGGCTGATGCTTCGCGACAGCTATGGCAGGGCACAGGTGCAGGCTCCGGCGGCATCCTTTGACATCGCCAACAAATCCTATGTAGACGATAATTTTGTAGCAAAAAACACAGCCTCAACCATGTCCGCCATGCTGACGGCGCAGTCCAATACGTCCTACACGACCAAACAGGTCAGGAATATTGTGATCTGGACAAGCGGCGATACCCCGCCTGCCAGCGGGTACGGTGATATTTTAGTAAAAATTTTTTGAGGTAGTTTATGAGCAGAGCAATCAGTTTTATTTATGATTACCCATACTGCGGGTACAAAACAGCCGCCAGATACGGAAACCAGTGGTCAACGAACAGAATTACATTGAACGGCTGTTATACCTATCCGATGATGTTCAATAACACCGTTCCCGGCTGCCGGCATATGAAAATCGGTGCAGAGATCACCAATACAGGTTCGGGAACAGTATACGGCCGGTCTTGGGATTTCATGGTGTACCGGCAGAATTACGGCTGGATTGATATAGAAACCTTTACCCTGCCGGAAGGCGGACTTTATACGATTGACTGTGATATCTCAAACATTAACATCATCCAGTTCGCCGTGGTGCCGTCCTCCAACCCGGGCAGCAGCAAAACATGGGACAGTTGGTTCGGAATGGAACGTCTTACGATAACGGAAGCGGTAACAACGACAGATCTGATAAGCGGTGATTTCCAATACGGCATATTTCCAAATCGGTACGGCATCACTCAACAGCCCAATGAAGTGTATGTCAATATCGGCGGCACGCTGACAAAGGCAAAGAAAATCTTTGTCAACATTGACGGTACGCTCATAGAACTGCCGAAGGTATATTCAGGGTATTTTAAAACCATAAAAGAAGAAATGAAAGTCTTTGAATTTACACCCCCATCAAGCGGGACCTATACCATCACACAGAAGAAAATCTCCGGCGACCACGAAATCCGGCTGTATGATTCAGCCTTTACTCCAATCTCGGAGTCATATTTTTATAACGGCGCTTTTGCCCTTACCGGCGGAAGCGTCTTTTATATATCCGTCATCCATTACTATAACAGTGCAGAAACAGGAGAGAGCTATCTCCAGATCTACAAAAATTGAGGAGGATTTCACTATGGAAAAATTAAAAATGTTTTATGCAGGCTTGTGCGGATTAATATCGTACATATTCGGAGGCATGGATACGCTGCTAAGCATTCTGCTGGTATTTATCGTGATTGATTTCATCAGCGGGTTTATCAAAGCGTGGGCGAAAAAGGAATTCAATTCAAGCGTCTTTTACATTGGCGGGGTGAAAAAAATAGGGATACTGCTGATTGTGGTGGTGTCGGCGCAGTTGGATCAGCTGATCCTCGGCGGCACGGTTGTACTCCGGACCGCCGCCATTTCCTATTATATAGCGAACGAGGGCTTTTCCATTCTGGAAAACTGGGGCACGCTGGGGCTTCCTTTACCAAGGATACTTAAGAATGCGCTTGCTAAATTAAAAGAAAAAACAGATGGGGAGGATGATCAGAATGCTGCCGGTTGAACAGAGATTTATATCTAAAAATTACTCCAAAGGCGTGGTAATCATACCAAAATATATTGTTGTTCATGAAACCGCAAACACCGCCGTCGGCGCAAATGCTGACGCGCATTATACCTATTGGAATACGAACGAATATGCCAATGCCAGCGCGCATTTTGCGGTGGATGATTCAAAAATTCTTCAACTGCTGCCGCTGGATGCGAAAGCGTGGCATGTTGGGGACAACAAAGGGCACAGCGATATCACAAACAATAATTCCATCGGTCTGGAGATCTGCGTCAACAGCGATGGAAATTACACCGCTGCCCGCCAAAATGCCATTGAACTGGTACAATATCTGATGAAAATAACCAGCCTTTCGCCTGATCAGGTTGTCACTCATAATGACGCCAGCGGCAAGTGGTGTCCGGCGATTATGCTGACACAGAATTTATGGGAGGATTTTAAAATGCAGATCAGAAAAACGGATGAACTGACAGACCCAAATGATATTGCCTGGGAGTTTGGTAACAGAGGCATTGTTACGGATGTTGACGGATTCAAAGCGGAAATAGAGCACAGCCCGGACGGCCGGCTGTACTGGCTGGCAAGGAAAACACTGAGCTATATGAAAAAACATGACATATAGGGGGTGATGAGTATGACATCAGAAGAAAAGCGCGAAGCAGTCCGTTTGCGTCATAGCGGGCTGAGCTATTCTAAAATTGCGGCGACGCTCAATATTTCAG
>Ga0209373_10001473_pt1 | contig 27310 bp, 27 predicted proteins | sample Higcelweek5metaG_FD_187173 | JGI IMG/M metagenome (GOLD analysis project Ga0209373, IMG submission 187173) | Freshwater pond sediment microbial communities from the University of Edinburgh, under environmental carbon perturbations - High... | ecosystem: Environmental > Aquatic > Freshwater >... | reverse complement strand
AGAATTAACCCAGAGATACTCCGGAGAGCTTGCGTCATCCCACAGCTTTCCAGTACTAAAATTTTTTAAATCTTCGAACTGAGCTTTCTCTGGTTCGACCATTTTACCTCTTTTTGTAATCGGGCTCATGCAGTAGTTTTCAGATCTATCCCGCTATTTCTCCTTTAATTCCATTCAATATATAGAAACTCCCATAAATACTATTTATAGATACCATAGGTCTTATTTGTATCCTGAATATAAATAATACCCTTTCCCGGTTCATCAACGTTCAACGTTTCTCTAATGGAAGTTACAATTGCTTCCGTCATACTTATTTCCGAAAGAATAATTACAATTTCCTTTTCTGGTTCTATATCCATAGAAAAGAGTTTACTTGTTTCATGTATACCCGAACCTCTTCCGTTTACAATCGTACCACCTTTTGATCCTGCTTTGCTTGCTGCTTCAATAACATCTTCTGCTTTCCCTTTATCAACAATACTTGTAATCACTTGATACATAATAATATTTTCACCCCTTTCATTTTTCACATAATCACATTTATAGCTCCTTGTTCCTACCGCAGCACAAATTGAAGTTGTAAATGCAATACCATGGTTTGGTTTGTCAAATTTATATTCATGATTCATTAATTCTAATGCTTGATATGCTGTTTCTTTATCAGCAACCATATATAATATTTCTTTCCTGACTTCAGAAAGACCCATATAATCCCAAATTTTGTTTTGCACAGTTCCCTTAGCTATTGTTATTGTTCCACCATGTATTCCATGATGTTTAGCTATCTTTAGAATTTTACTTCCCAATCCAAAATTTACAATTACGCAAATTAACTCAATATCTAAAATATTTCTTTTATTCTCCATTGCCTTCAAGTCCCCCTTTCTTAGACTTCAACTTAAATATAAAGCCTAATATCTGTAACGCAATTAAAGGTGTCATAGCAACCATTGCAATCATTCCAAATCCATCTACCAAAACATTTGCACCTTCAATTGATTCTGCTGCACCTTGTGCATAGGCCAAAATAAAGGTAGCAGTCATAGGTCCAGATGCAACCCCTCCAGAATCAAATGCAATACCTACGAAAAGCTTTGGTACAAAGTAACTCATTGCGATAGAAATAATATATCCTGGTAAAATATACTGCCATAACTGTAACTCGGGAATAAGAATTCTAATCATCGATAATGCGACAGCAATACCAACTCCGATTGCCAACGTAAACATTACGACTTTTCTCCTTACATATCCGCTAGTAACATCCTCTATCTGATGTGTCAATACATATACTGCCGGTTCTGCAAGTATAGTAACTACACCCAATATGAATCCTACAAGTACAACATATAATTTATTATCCAATGAAGCAACACTATATCCAACAGCTGCCCCAACATCCATAAAACCAGCATTGACACCCACTAAAAACAGTACCAATCCAATAAATGTAAACAATATTCCAAACAATATTTTTCTTACCTCCCTCTTTGATACCTTGAAAGAGGTTTTTTGAAATATTAAAAATAGTATTAAAATAGGAAATAATGCAATAATTATTTCTCCAGCTATCTTTGGTATTTCATGAATAAACGGGTAAATTATCAAATCTGACACATTTTCTTGTTCAAGACTACCTGTTATTTCATCTGTCGATGATAAAATACTCATCAACATAACAGATAAGATTGCTCCAGTTGATGCAACAGCAACTAATCCAAAACTATCCTTTTCGGATGCTTTACTGTCTTTTTTCATTTTTGATACACCCATTGCAAGTGCCAGAATAAATGGAACTGTTAAAGCTCCAGTTGTAGCACCAGATGCATCAAATGAGATTGCCAAGAACTCTGGTGAGCATAAAAAAGCAAGAATAAAAATAAAACCATATATAATTGTTAATAACTTGTACAATGGAAAATTAAAGACAATTCTTATAAGGCCTATCGCAAGCATAATAGCAATACCTATTGAAACTACAACCACAATGCTTCCTTTAGATATCAGACCTGAGGTAACAGAATCAACCTGTCCTGCCAAGATATGAAGATCAGGTTCAGCAACAGATATGAAGAACCCAAGTATTAATCCAGCAATGGCTACGAACCATAACTTGTTCGTCCTTACAACTGTTGCCCCCATGTTATTACCAATGGGAGTAATTCCAATATCTACTCCGATTAAAAATATTGTTAATCCAAAGATAATGAATGTTGCACCAATTAGAAACCTAATTATTAATGGTGTCTCAAGAGGTGTTAACGTAAAATTCAGTATTAGTACAATTATTGTGATAGGGAGAACTGAAGATAAAACTTCTTTTAATTTCGTAACGAATACACTCAAATATTTTGCTTCCTTTCTTATTGTATTTTAGTCTGTAAACAATTGATAATTTTTCTGTATTGCTGCTGATGAGATGATGTTTTTTCAATTGCACATAAATTACTTTTTCCTTTATGAACATAGTTTATGAATAAGGTGCCTAATAGGAGTCTGTCTTTTACCTCAATTCGGTTCCAAACATACCCTTTAAACAAATCTTTCACTAAGAAAATCTCTTCATCTTCCAAATTATCAGTTTCTTTGATAGCTTCTTCTAATAATTCATTTACATCAAACATAAAATTTCTCCTTTGCTTCAACGACATTAAGCACGTTGTCAACATCATTGTACATGTTTTTTAACATTTCGTCAAATTTTATCTATTATCTGATGCACTCATCTTTTGATTCTTATCTACACCAAGAGGGGATGTTATATCCTCTTGGTGAAATATATATCATATACTTACTAACCCGCTTAATTAACCAGCAATCGTGCTTGCTGCTCTGTTAAAGAAGCTGTCGATCAAGTTCTTAAAGGAGTTTGCTACTACTCCATCTGTTGCTAAAAGCATTACGATGATGGCCACTAATGCGCTAATTGCTACTGCTGCAATAATTACTGATCCATACTGTTCAAAAATCTCTTTCATTTTCTAATCCTCATTCTTTCTAATTTGTTATGATTATGGGTAATAAAAAAACAGCTATATTTCAAGCTGTTTACGACGCCTATCCACTCCTTCTATAAGGGATAGGCTTGGTTGTTTTCCGTTTCAAACCTATCCACTATACAGTTGGAAGTCCTTAGACTTTCTATTCGGTTACACGGATACAACCTATGGTTTGTCCCGTATAAAATGCATATTCATCCTCCTAACAAATCATCTGTTTTTGCAGTTTATAGAAATACTGCACAAATCTGCGGTTCTTTAAATATTCCTTAAATCCAGCTACTAGCATAAGCTTCACCTCCTCACGCTGTTCCTACCCTTACAAATGCAAGAAATACTCTCATGACAAGACCAAATAACAAAACTCAGATTAATATTGAAATGATTCCTGCTATACAGAATCTTAATCAGTGTTGCAAATATTGCTGGAACTGCTATCTGTGCAAAACAGAACCAGTCACATATAGAAGGCTTTATCAATCAGTCGGATTACAAAATGACAAATCAAGGCAATGGAAATTGCATGTCATCTTGAAATTTAATTCCGGTGTTACGGTTGATGTTAATTAATAAACAAAAAAATCAAGGCACTCTACACAAATTGGCATAGAGTGCCTGATAAGTTTCATTTAAAATTCTTAAAATAGAGATTAAATATCAAATAAGATTATTTCTTGTATCCGCATTTAGGGCATACACCATTTTCGTTTAACGAAATGCCGCATAATGGGCAACGGTCTATACTATCCTTTTGGGGCTCATATTCTTCTATCGCCCCATTTACTCCACTTGTAAAGGTGATTTTAACTATATTTAGTTTATCTTTTAGTAGATCGTAAACTATTTTAATCATACCTTCAACCGTCATTGTTTCTTTTGTAACAACTAAACGACATTCCGGATACGCTGTTGCTAGTTCCGTCTTGAAAGCTGGACCTTTTTGCTTATTGGTTGGTGCTCCATCCTTAATTCCTTGTGCTTCGTAAACTGCGAGAATAGCAGTAAGCAAAGGATCGTCTTCTCTTAAAACTAGCGCATGGTCAAAGTTTTGTAATACTTCCCATGCAGTTTTCTGAATTTCATTACATGGAAACACCATATTGACTCCCATGTTGACAGTATCTTCAACTTCAATCGTCAGTATTCCTGTATGTCCATGTAAATACTGTGCTTCGCCTTTGAACCCAAAAAATCTGTGTGCATATTGTAGATCAAACTTAGTAAAACTTCTCATAATTATTCTCCTATTATTATTATATATTTACGGGTGTTTTTATGCTCCCGTATGCGCACATACTTGGTTTACCCGTACTCATAATATCATGCCACAGAGTCGTGAAGGCAAACGCTTTTAAATTAATCATGTATTACATTCAAGACAGATGCCCTTGAAAATCAAATCATGTTCGATAAACTCGAACCCATGAGTGTTCTTTATGTTCTTTTCCAAATCCGCGATAACTTCCATTTCCACATCAAAGACTCGGCCACACTTTATGCATCTTGCGTGATAATGTTTGTGGCATTGATGGTCGAAACGATCGGCTCCGCTTGGCATTTCCATTTTTCGGATTTGGCCGATATCCGACAGCAGGTTCAAATTCCTATATACCGTCCCTCTGCTGATATTGGCGTGTTTCTTCACGATTGTATCGTAGATCTCTTCAGCAGTGGCATGACACTGCAACTCTTGTACTGTTTCAAGAACTAAAGAACGTTGAATGGTTTTGCGTTTATTCATAATATAATCAATCCTTATTGATACTATATTCTTTAATAGTATTATATCTCAATAAGAATATAATGTCAATAAGAATATGTGTTAGATCCTAAATATGAAAATTAGAACAAAGATAGCGCACATCGGTTAAAATTAAGTTACCGCACCCTAATTCAACCGCAAGGAAGTACCTATCTCTTCTTGAACAGCATAACTCAAGACATGAAGTCTTTACATTAATAGAGAATTTTATAGTTGATGAGTTTGAGTACATAATCCTGATGAGCACAATGAGGTATCGGGTATAACAGAAGTCGAAATCAATCATCCATAATTAACCCGCAACTCAGGTAAAGCGCTGCGGGTGGTTTTGCATTACTAAGTATTCGTTGACATGTATTTCGATACCTGATTTGAATTCAACAATGATGTTGTCGTCGTAAACTGTTATCTTTTCCATGAGAGTCCTAAAATAATCTTCTTCGTATTCAGTCTGTTTGCAAGGAAGGTCATTAAGAAAACGAATCATCTGTTTTTGCAGTTTATAGAAATACTGCAAAAATCTGGGGTTCTTTAAATATACCTTAAATCCAGCTACTAGCATAAGCTTCACCTCCTTACGCTGTTCCTACCCTTACAAATGCAAGAAATACTCTCATGACAAGACCAAATAACAAAAGTGTAACTTTGAGGAATTCCAGTGCAAGCTTAAGTACTGCAAGCGCACTCCATACAATTCCCTTTAATATCATTAATAAAACACATCCAATTTTGATTATTATGTTCTTTGCCATAATGTACCTCCATTTATTCAACCCAATTTGTTGCTAAGCCGACAACAGCATCATTTACTTCACCAAAGTTATCTTCTTTAACCTTAATTGTTTCTTCTGTTACATTTACTGACTGTTTTGCAGCTAAAGCAGTTCCTAACATAGATATTACTTCCTGTTGCACTTCTTTAACAACTCTACTGCAAATATCTTTTTTAATTTCATCTAAATCTTTCCTCCTAACATAGCCTTCTTTTCTAGCCCGCTCAATTGTTGCATTTACTGTAAGATCATCTTGATTTAACATTCTGCAATATGCCTCAACTGCATCAATAATAAATTGATTCTTAGATTTATAGATATCCATATTTAAATCGCTCAATATCTTATTCACATACACATGCTGCGGATTATTCCTGCTACACCTTACATTGTGATAATCTCCTTCGTCCTTACGATTTGCCATTTAATCCGCCTCCTCGTTTCGAATTCAAAAATACTTTAGCGAGAAATTCATAGCCTTTTGCATTCGCCTTAATATCTTCCAGGTAATTAATATTGCTCTGCTTCCTACTTCCAAAAAGCTTCATGACTGTTGCTCCACCTCCAACAAACGTAATCGGTGTTGTATTCAGATTGTAACCATGAGTAATCAGTTTTTTATAGATACCTTCAGCAAATTCTTCAATTTCTTTCGTAACAATTTTCTGATAAGCCATATCTAAATCACTCTTTCCATCCATCATAATCTGGACAATATCACTTTCATCAATCTTGCCACTTAACTGTCTGACACACTGATTATTAATGTTACCTATGCAGGTAATTAGACCTTCATCTATAGTGTCGCACAACGATTCATCTGGTAAGCAATTTTTAACTGGCATAATATCGATTGTCCAACTTCCTATATCTACAACAATCTGCTTACGGTTTGTTTTAGGCATTTTATCTGCCATAGCTGCATAGCACTGCGGAAATACTGCTACCTTAACAATCGTAATGCGATAGGTTTCCTTCTCAAACCGAAAAGTGACTTGCTTATTCTTAAATAGATAATCAATAAAATCAGGTTTCTCCTTACCAAATTTAGTAAGCGGAAGTCCTGCCGCTAAAAATATATTGGCATTTCTCATTCCCCTTCGATTTAGTTCTTTTGCAATCGCTGCCAGTGTTAGCAGATAATAATTTTCATCTGTAACTTTTGTTTCCTTAACTTCTAATCTCTCACCGCCGATTTTATAATACTTACCTCCATATTCCAAGACATTATCATACAATGCCGGTTCTGTTGAAATTTCTTTCACGCCCGAAATAAAAACACTTCCAATCGTTTTGCAATTGGCCCAACCATGATCTACTCCTATTACTTCAATATGATTATCTTCCATTTTGCGCTTCCTCCTTCTAAATATCATTGAACTACCTCTTCTGTATCCGTTGGTCATGCCAACTCTTCACAAGTTTTTCGATTAATTCTACCTTTTGCCTATCTGTATAATTACTTGGGAAATATTGATCCAACCGCTCAGCTTGTATCTTAATCTGTACCTTCTGGTTTGGTTTTTCCTCTCCTAGAACATCATACATGGCATCCATATCTAAATTGCCTGCTTGGCTCATTCGCTTTAAACGATTTGCCTGTGATAAAGAAGGCGTGCATTGTTCTAATTCCATAACAGCGTTCAACTCGTATTGTTCTTCTTCATTTAAATAAGAAAGTTCCACTGCCACAGTAAAAGCAATTTTCTCTTCATCGACCTTATCAAGTATTTTAGGAATTAAGTACGTAAGCCTAATATATCTTTTTATTTGATTCACACTCTCACCAACTTGCTTTGAAAGTATTTCATTGCTTCGCTCACCTTTCTTAAAATTCTCTTGATCTGAATATACTGACCACAACCCTTGCTCATCATAACCAGCCTCTAATTTTGTTACTGTTACTGTAGAATTTTCTAACTCCGGTCCAACTTGGTCCGAACTTAAATCCATTCTCTTTCCTTGATGCTTCATAGCCTCCAACTTCATTTTATAAGCAAAGGCTTTCTCACTCGGTTTAATATTCTCCCTCTGCAAATTACTATCAACCATTGCAATGACCGCCTGCTCATTATCTAGATTACGAATAACTACAGGTACATCTGCAATTCCTGCCCATTCACAAGCAGCTTTTCGTCTATGCCCTGAAATTATCTCAAATCCTTCACCCTTCGGATTTGGTCTTGCCAAAATTGGTACTATCATTCCCTCTTTCTCAATACTCTGCATCAGTTCAAACAATTCCGTATTTAGTTCCACTTTGAAAGGATGATTTTTGAAATTTTTTAGCTGATTTAGTGGAATAACAGCTATTTTCTCATGTTTATTATCCTTATCACTCTCTATTCCCTGGTCTCCTTGCCAATTGGAACACATTGAATTTTCTTCTTCCATTTAAGTCACCACCTCTCCTAATTACTAAATTTCAGTTTCTTTTGTTTCTAAACAAAAAGAGACCGCTCATTCTCAAAAGCTTGAAAATAAGCGGTCTCTTCGACATTTTAATATTTAATTGAATGATAAAAATAACAACGTTTCGTCCAAATTATGAACTGTAGATTTATGTGTTCCCCAACACCATGTCCAGAACCACCGACACGTTCACTCCATCAGAAATTGCTTTTTTCTTCTCTTTTCGGTCTCCCTGAGAAAACATGAAATGTCTCTCAAAGTGCCTAAAATCAAGGATTTTTACGTATCTTTCCGATGTAGTGCAACTATTGTCTCCACATGCACTGTCCCCGGAAACATGTCGACTGCACACATTCTTTCTACATGGTATCCACGCATAAGAAACACCTCCAGATCCCTTGCGAGACTTGTTGGCTTACAGGAAATATATACGATTTTGTCTACGCCATAGTCTATGATCTTAGTAAGCGCCTTAGGGTGTATTCCATCTCTTGGCGGGTCAAGAACGATAAAATCTGGCCTTTCTTCTATTTCGTCCAGCACTTTTAATACATCTCCTTCTATGAATTCACAATTATGTAAACCATTTAATTCGGCATTCTCTCTTGCCGCGAGGACTGCTTCTTCGACGATTTCAACACCGATTACTTTCTTTGCGATAGGGGCCAACAGTTGTGCAATTGTTCCCGTGCCAGAATATAAATCAAAAATAATTTGTTTGTTCGTCTCACTGCCACTATTGGCGCCACTATTGGTGCCAATAGTGGTGCCTAAATTACCAACATATTCTCTGACAATTTCATATAATACTTCTGCACCCAGACTATTTGTTTGAAAAAAGGAGAACGGTGTAATCTTAAATCGCAGGCCTAACAACTCTTCATTAAAATGATCACGTCCATATAATATTTTCGTTCCATCATCTTTCACCGTGTCTGATAAAGAGTCATTTGTTGTATGCAATATTCCAATGATTTTTCCTGTTGTTTCTAGTTTACATAACTCATTTTTGAAGTCTGAGATGAGTCCCTGTTCCATACAGATTGTATCTGGTGGTGTCTGAGATGTCGTAATGATATCAATCAATATTTCTCGGGTCTTTACAGCCTTACGCACGAGTAAATGCCGAAGGTATCCTTGATGTGACATCTTATGATAAAAAGATACTTCTTTTTCATTAAAATAAGCTAGTGCACAGCTAAGAATCCTACGATAATCTTCATCAACTATTTGGCATTCCTTCACAGAAACAATATCATAAAAGCTTCCTCTTCTATGCATACCGAGGGCCAGTGCCCCGCCCTTTACTTCATCTCCAAATGAAAATTCCATCTTATTACGGTATTCAAATTGCACTGGGCTTCCTTTGATTCCTTCGAACCTATCCTCAAATTTATCACGTTCACTAGCGGAACTCTCTTGCTCTACTGCCGGACATATCACATCTCTTAAGAGCTCTCTTACTTGCCCTTCTTTTAGTTTCAGCTGTTCTTCATACGAAAGATTCTGATACTGACACCCGCCACATGTCGCAAAATGTTTACAGGCACTCTCTATTTCCAGCGTAGATTTTTGAAGAACCTCTAGTAGCCTTCCTTCTGCTTTTCCACTCCGATTCTTATTCACGATAAAACGTATTTTCTGACCGGTAATCACATTTTTAACAACAGCTCTTTCTGTCTTTTCCAAATCCTCCACGACCACAATACCCCTATTCGGAAATTTCACAGATTGTACCATTCCCTCGTATACTTGTCCCTTTTTCATATATTCCCCAATCTATCTATCACTTCTATTCTTAATTTAGCGCAAAGCGGCAACCGGAAAAATCACCCGGTTGCCACATAAACTTACATGATTTCAATGAAATTATGTTTTATTCTTTTGGAGCTTCTACTTCATCTTCAAAAAAGTCATCATCAAACTCATCCTTTAAGTCTTCTTCCATATCATCCTCAAAATCCTCTAAATAATCAGGCGTAAAATAGCAATATAGAGCATATGCGATTCCTGCAATTGCTGCAATACCAAGAATGATACCAATTACCCATTTCCAAGTATTGTTACGTTCTTTCTTTTCTTGCTCCTCTTTTTTATTTTTAAGAAGCTCACTTGATTTAACAGCATTTACAAATTCATTTGTCTTTAATGCTTTCAATAACTCTTCCACTTTTATATTCATCCTCATCCCTATCCTTTCTCAGAGTATCATTTTTTTACATACATTTTACATAGTATAACACAGGCAAGCCATTTTTACTATGTTTTTATGATTATTTCTTATTATTTCTTATTATTTTTCACAATTATTTTAAAATCATACCTTCTTCAATTTTGCAAAATTAGCAAACATCTTCTTGACTCCTGCATTTGTGAAATCTACTGTTACCTCGTAATCTCTGCTGCCATTTACAATTCCTTTTACGATTCCCTTACCAAACTTAATATGATTTACCGTATCACCGACTTCATACCCTAACCCGCCTTCACCGTCATTATGCTTTTCTGCTATCTCGCTACCTTTTCGGATCATAGCAGCAAAAGACATTGCTTCCTCTGCTGAGCCATATGTTCTGGACCCTGTGGCTCCTCTGCTAAATCCATTTTGCTTATCTTCTGTCATCGCGGATTTAGTAGCTGTTTCTCCATAAAATGGTTTTGCGCGAAATGTTCTCCTGGCCTCCTGATAGGTTGTCACATCTGGTATATCATCTGGTCTTGTCTTTGATACTGGTATCTTGGCATCCAATAATGCAGTCGGTATTTCACGTACAAATCTTGACACAGCATTATATTGTGTCTCCCCACGTATCATCCTCTGCTTTGCGCAAGTAAGTGTCAGATATTCTTTTGCTCTGGTTATTCCAACATAGCAAAGTCTTCGCTCCTCCTCTACTTCCATAGGATCTTCTGCGGTAATTGTCATATAACTGGGAAACAGGCCGTCCTCCATCCCTACGAGATATACATGTGAAAACTCAAGTCCCTTAGCACTATGTAATGTCATAAGAAGAACCTTATTATCAGACTCACTGATCCTGTCAATATCAGCAACTAATGCAACCTCTTCTAAAAAAGAACTCAGAGTAGGCTCCTCTGTACTCTCTTCATAAGCCACCACTTTGCTGATGAGCTCATCTATATTCTCTATTCGACTCTTGGCATCTTCCTCGTCAGATGCTTCAAGACTCGCAATATAGTCCGTTTTTTCTATAATATCATTTAACAGCTCCTGTAGTTTAACATGTGGAACTTTACTGCGAAACATTTGTATCAGATTTACAAATGGCTGTAACTTAACTGCACTACGTCCGATTGTACTGATCTGCTCTGCTTGTCTCAGTGCCTCATAAAAGCTTATTTCATGCTCTGTCGCATATTCTTGCACGCGGTTTAATGTCGTCGCACCGATTCCACGTTTCGGAACATTGACGATTCTCCTCACAGCCACATCGTCACGCCCATTGTCAATTGTCTTCAGATAAGCAAGTAAATCCTTGATTTCACGCCTCGCATAGAAATTCGTTCCACCGACTACATCATATGGAATTCCTGCTATAATAAACTTTTCTTCCAATAGTCTGGCCTGCGCGTTTGTTCTGTATAATATTGCACAGTCTTTATATTCGACTAAACCCTTGCGGCATTTTCCCGCAATATCATCCACAATAAACTCTGCCTCGTCATATGCACTTTCAAATTGTTTGAAATGAAGTCTTTCGCCTAGTCCCTTATCCGTCCAAAGTGCTTTATCCTTACGTCCGCGATTATTACTGATAACAGCATTTGCTGCATCAAGTACTGACTGCGTGGAACGGTAATTCTGCTCCAGCTTGACCACCTTTGCATCTGCATATATTTTTTCAAAGTCCAATATATTGCGAATATTAGCACCGCGAAATTTATAGATTGACTGATCATCATCACCCACCACGCATAAATTTCTATTTTTAGCTGCTAATAACCTGATTAACTCGAACTGTACCGTATTGGTATCCTGATACTCATCGACCATAATATATAAAAAGCGATTTTGATAAGATTCCAGTACATCAGGACACTGTTTGAAAAGTTCGACCGTCTTTACGATTAAGTCATCAAAATCAAGTGCATTGCTTCTGCGAAGTACTGACTGATACTCCTTGTATACCTCTGCCACTCTTTTCTTTCCATAGTCTCCCATTGCATTTAGTTCAAATTCTGTTGGAGAAATCAGTTCATCCTTCGCATGGGATATCATATTAAGCAGTTTTCGATCCGATAACTGTTTGGTATCAATCTGTAACCGCTTACATATTTCCTTCATAACCGTTTTTTGATCATCAGTATCATATATTGTGAAATTAGTATCAAACCCCAGTCTGTCAATATATCGCCTTAAGATTCTCACACATGTGCTATGAAATGTTGAAACCCAAATGCTTTCTGACCCATTTCCTACGATGTCATCTATTCTTGCACGCATTTCTCCTGCTGCTTTATTCGTAAAAGTAATTGCCATGATATTCCAAGGATTGATTCCTTTTTTTTGAATCATATAAGCAGCTCTGTTTGTAAGCACTCTGGTCTTGCCTGAGCCCGCACCTGCCAGGATAAGAACAGGACCTTCTATTTGTAATGCAGCTTCTCGCTGCTTTTCATTTAACATATCGATTACATTCATATACACTACTCCATACTTGCTTTTTTTCAATTCCTTACAGTATATTATATTTTATGTTTCATGTCGAGATTATTATATTCCTCTTGCCAAGTAGTAATAGAAACTATATACTATATTTATACACGTTTAGGGGAGGTTACCGTTAATGAACAATCTCTTGGAGGAAATGATACAGGAAATTATCGGCGAAGTATCAGGCATCGGACATATTGACTCTGACTCTGTTCCGAATATTGATTTATATATGGATCAAATAACTACTTTTATGGAAAAACATCTATCCGTTACAAAAAGGTTTGATGATGATAAAATTTTAACAAAAACCATGATTAATAATTATGCTAAAAATAATTTGATTCCACCACCTATTAGGAAAAAATACAGTAAAGAGCATATTCTGATTCTCCTGATGATTTACTATTACAAAAGCGTCTTGTCCATTAATGATATTGAGAAAGTACTGATTCCCGTTACAGATCGTTTTTATCAGGCTGATAGTACCTCCCTGAAAATGGAAAATGTATATGATGAGATATTTGCAATGTGTGCACAGCAAACTCCTATTATTACTACACAAATCAATGATTTGATACGTACTTCAAATGCCAGTTTTACTTCTGCTGACAGTGACGACATAGACTATCTGCAGTTGTTTTCCTATATTTGTCTTCTTAGTCAGGATGTCTATATGAAAACCATGGTAATTGAAAGAATAATCGATACGCTTCCCTCTCCCAAGAGTGAGCCGGAAATAAAGAAGGAGCCTAAGAAAAAATAGGCTCCTTCTATTTATGAATCGTTACTTTTTCATTCTCTCAAACACCATATCATATCCATCATTTCCATAATTCAAGGAGCGGTTGACACGACTTATCGTTGCAGTCGAAGCACCTGTCTTATCCGCTATATCAAGATACGTTTTTTTCTCACGCAACATGCTGGCCACTTCAAATCTCTGCGAAAGTGAAAGTAACTCGTTAATCGTACAAATATCTTCAAAAAAGATATAGCATTCCTCTTTATCCTTTAATTGAAGAATCGCCTCAAACAAATAATCTACCGCTTCTGTTCTGATTTTTTGATTCATCCTTATTCCCCCAAGGCTTCTCGCCTTTTAATCACTGTCACACGTTAATACTTATATATTTTAACACAGCACAGTGTATAAGTAAAGCAAAGCAGACTCGAAAGTCTGCTCATAAAATCTGCTTATGATAAATCATTGTTCTTATATATTAACACCAAGCCTATTGAATAATTTCCATAATGAATTACTCTCCAGTATCAAAATCATATTACTCGTGACCTCTGTTCCTGCAATATTAAATTTCTCATCTACAAATAATATTTTATCGCCTAAATCTGAATAAGTATTAAGAGGGATTTTCAATATCTCCCCTATTGTATTACAGCGCTGCACTGGTGCGGTAATATTTACGTTCATTCCCGTTAAGGTTGCGATGGAATTTGCATAGACACCAGATGTAATATTCCCCATCTCGTTCAGTACTGATGAATCCATCTCGTCGAGCTCTAACGTAAAATCCACTTCTTTTGAATAGTAGGTATTGATAATCTTATGTGCAAACGGCTGCTGTATAATATGGAACATCATCCCCTCTAAATCTTCAATGATACCGATTTGTATTCCAATGACAAGATTATCGGTTCCTCCAAGCGCTGTAGCCGTATTATCAAAGTTCAGAAAACGAATTCTGGGAATTGTCATATTTACGGGAACACCCATCAACACTGATAATGCGGTGCAAGCATTCCCTGCCCCGATATTTCCAATTTCCCTCAATGCATCTAACTGTATATCGCTTAAACCATCATACGATCCCATGCTTCTACCCCACTTTAAATCAATGCTACACAAACTTACATTTATATAAAAATAGTAACACATTTTTTTATATAGTACAATCGAAAAAATGAGACGTTCTTGACAAACTCGTTTATTATAGATATTATGAAATGGATATTATCAATTTTTAAGGAGGAGAATTATGAAAAACAAATTATTAAGCTTGGTTATGATTTTAACCATGACAGCTACATTAGTGGCTGGCTGTGGTAGCAGTTCAGCTTCCGCTGATGGAAACACATTTTTAATCGGTGGTATAGGACCTCTTACAGGTGCAGCTGCTTCTTACGGAATTTCTGTTAAGCAGGGTGCTGAAATTGCCATTAAAGAAATCAATGATGCCGGTGGCGTCAAAGTGGGTGATACTACCTATACCTATGAAATGAAATTTGAAGATGATGAAGCAACTGAAGACAAGGCAATTCAGGCATATAACACTTTGATGGATCAAAAGATTAATGCCTTGATGGGTACTGTAACTTCAGGCGCATGTCTTGCTATTGTCGATCTGACTGCTGAAGATGGTATTCTTCAGATTACACCATCAGGTTCTGCAAAGGATTGTACGAAAAATGACAATGCTTTCCGTATCTGCTTTACAGATCCTTTACAGGGTATCACAATGGCAGATTATGCCGTTAATGAATTAGGTTATAAGAAGATTGCTGTTATCTTCAATAATGCTGATGAGTATTCAGCAGGTGTCAAGGATGCTTTTGAAGCACAGGTTGCTGCTAATGGCGGTGAAATTGTTGCCAGCGAGTCTTTCGTAACAGATGATGTTGATTTTAATACACAGTTGACTACGATTAAAGGCACTGATGCAGAAGTTATTTTTGTTCCAGCCTATTATAATGATGCTACTTATATTACAAAACAAGCGAAAGAACTCGGAATGGCGCTTCCTTTCCTTGGTTCTGACGGTTGGGATGGCGTTCTTGGTACTGTTACCGATCCATCTACTGTAGAAGGTGCTGTATTCTTAAGCCCATTCTTTGCAGCAGATGAGAGTGAAGCAGTAAAGTCTTTTGTATCTGCATATGAAGAAGCATATGGTGCTACTCCAGACCAGTTTGCAGCAGATGCTTATGATGCAATCTACTGTTTCAAAGCAGCTATGGAAACAGCTGGTTCTATCGAAAGTGCTGATATGATTGCTGCTATGACCTCCATCAAAATTGATGGGCTTACAGGTGATGGCATGAGCTTTACTGCAGATGGTGAGCCAAACAAGGGTGCAAAATTTATTAAGATTGTAGATGGTGCGTATACCGCAGCAAAATAATAATTACATGTGCTATTTTATAAAAGGAGACCACACTGGTCTCCTTTTTTGCTTGCATAAACACCGTATTTATGATATTTTTATTAAGATATATTTGTCTCATGAAAAAAGAATTTGGAGAAATCAAATGAACGTATTAAACAGTATTATTGAACAGTTAATCAATGGTCTGCGTACGGGAAGTATCTACGCACTCATTGCGCTGGGCTATACAATGGTATACGGAATTGCTAAAATGATTAATTTTGCACACGGCGACATTATCATGGTTGGTGCCTATGTGCTTTATTTGTTTGTAACGCTTCTTCATATACCAGTCATTCCAGCCGTACTAATTACGATTCTTTCCTGCGCTGTTATTGGCGTGGTGATTGAAAAGGTTGCCTATAAGCCACTCAGGAAAGCACAGCCGCTCGCTGTATTGATTACTGCAATTGGTGTGAGTTTCTTTCTGCAAAATCTAATTCAGATTATTTTCGGTGCCACGCCAATACCATTTGGCTCCATAATTAATATCCCTGCCATCCGATTAGGTTCTATTACGATATCTGGCATTACTATTGTTACTTTATCTGTTACAACAATTTGTATGATAGCCCTGACTTGGTTCATTAATAAGACCAGGGCTGGAAGAGCTATGAGAGCTGTTTCAGAAGATAAGGGAGCTGCAGAACTTATGGGTATCAACGTCAACGGAACGATATCCCTTACTTTCTTTATTGGTTCTGCTTTGGCTGCTGTCGCCGGCATCCTGTTTATTTGTCAATATGAATCATTAAAGCCAACTCTCGGGGCATTGCCTGGTATCAAAGCTTTTGTAGCTGCTGTTCTAGGCGGAATAGGCAGTATTCCAGGTGCTATGCTTGGTGGCATCCTGTTAGGGTTGATTGAAAGCTTAAGTAAAGCATACATCTCCACGCAATTGTCGGATGCTATTGTATTTGGTGTGTTAGTAATTGTACTTCTCGTAAAACCCACTGGCCTTCTTGGTAAACAAAGGAGGGAAAAAGTATGATACAGCGACTGTTCAAAAACAAAAGTGCTATGATAAGTCTTTTGGTAACGATTGTTATTTATATTTTAGTCATTGTTCTGGTTTCTGCCGGTCTTCTAAGCCGTCAGCTGACTTCTATTATTATACCCGTTTGTGTCAATGTCATGTTAGCAGTTTCACTGTGTCTGATTGTAGGATTTTTAGGTGAACTAACACTTGGTCACGCTGGTTTTATGTCCATTGGTGCTTATACAGGTGCTTTAATTACCTTAAATGCGACTGCCCTTCCCGCCCCAGTTTCTTTTGGACTTGCCTTAATTGCTGGTGGGCTTGTAGCTGGCATCTTCGGTGTATTGATCGGTGTACCTGTACTTCGCTTAAGAGGGGATTATCTAGCTATCGTAACACTTGGCTTTGGTGAAATCATTAAATCGATTATTAATTCTCTCAAACTCACGAACGGTGCCGCTGGATTATCTGATATTCCAAAATACGCAACTTACAAGCAATTCACTCTTGTATATATCATTATGATTTTAATGATTCTGCTCATTACAAATCTGGTCAATTCACGACATGGGCGTGCGATATCATCTATTCGTGATAATTACATTGCTGCAGAAGCAACAGGAATTCCTGTTAGTAAATTTAAAGTCATAGCATTTGTTATATCTGCTGTGTTTGCAGGAATATCAGGTGTTATTTATGCTCATAATGTTGGTATTCTTAAACCTGGAAATTTTGATTATAATCGTTCCATTGAAGTTCTGGTTATGGTTGTTCTTGGTGGCATGGGCAATATAAAAGGTTCTATAATAGCGGCTGTTATACTTACTCTTCTGCCGGAAGTACTTCGTGGTCTTGATGATTATAGAATGCTCATGTATGCTATTGTATTAATCACTATGATGATATTTAATAATTCAACGCTTAAAAACAGAATGTTTAAGAGGAAAAGTAAAGCAGTTGAAAAGGAGGGTGCATGATATGGCATTATTAGAAGTCAAAAAATTAGGCATCTCTTTTGGTGGCTTACGCGCTGTGGATGATTTAACGATGTCTATAGAGGATGGTTCTCTTGTCGGACTCATTGGTCCAAATGGTGCCGGTAAAACGACGGTATTCAATATGTTAACTGGTGTATATTCACCGACCAACGGCAAGATTGAGCTTGATGGCAAGAATATCATCGGAATGAAACCAAACCAAATCTGTGAAGCTGGCATTGCAAGAACCTTTCAAAATATTAGACTTTTTTCAAAAATGTCTGTTCTCGATAATGTTAAAATAGCGCTTCATAATCAAGTTTATTACAGTTTATTAGAAGGCTTTCTTCATATTGGCGCTTACCATAAAAAAGAAGAAGCTATGAATGCAAAGGCAATGGAAATTCTTAAAGTATTTGATTTGCAGGAGCAGGCTGACTATAAGGCCTCCAATCTGCCCTACGGGAAGCAGCGGAAACTAGAAATTGCAAGGGCACTTGCAACTAATCCCAAACTACTATTATTAGACGAACCAGCAGCGGGTATGAATCCCAATGAAACAGCAGAACTAATGAAGACGATCGAACTTGTCCGTAAAAAATTTAAGGTCACGATTCTTCTTATTGAGCACGATATGAAATTGGTTGCTGGCATCTGCGAATATTTGTATGTTTTAAATTTTGGTACGCTCTTAACAAGCGGTGCTCCCGAGGAAGTACTACATGATAAAAGAGTGGTTACAGCTTACCTCGGAGAAGATTAGTCTGGATAAAACATATCCTGTTAATAAAAGGAGACACTATTTATGTCTATGTTAAAAATAACAGATTTACAAGTATATTATGGTATGATTCAGGCGATTAAGGGAATTAGCTTTGAAGTAAATGAAGGTGAAGTTATCGCACTGATTGGTGCAAACGGTGCTGGAAAAACCACCATATTGCATACTATTACTGGTTTGGTCGACGTGAAAAGCGGAACGATTATGTTTGAAGGACGTGATATTACGCATCTCCCTGGCTATAAAACAGTATCGCTTGGTATGGCGCATGTTCCAGAAGGGCGTCGTGTATTTGCAGACCTTACTGTATATGAAAACTTAATTATGGGCGCTTATACGAGAAAAGATAAAAATGAAATTTCTGAAACACTTGAAAATGTATACAAACGTTTCCCTCGTTTGGAAGAAAGAAAAATGCAGCTTGCAGGGACATTATCAGGTGGGGAGCAGCAAATGCTTGCCATGGGACGTGCACTTATGTCTAGGCCTCGCATTATCCTGATGGATGAACCCTCTATGGGTCTTTCCCCTATTTATGTGAATGAAATATTTAATATTATAAAAGAAGTGAGTGCAAGCGGTACTACTGTTCTTCTTGTAGAACAGAACGCTAAGAAGGCACTTTCTATCGCAGACAGGGCTTATGTCCTCGAGACAGGCCTTATTTCTTTAGAAGGAAAAGCAGATGCACTTTTAAACAATGATTCTATTAAAAAAGCTTATCTGGGAGATTAGAGGAGGAATCATATGGATCATATCATAATAGCAATTTCGCGACAATATGGCAGCGGTGGGAAGACAATTGGACAAATGTTAGCTGACGAATTAAATATCAGCTGTTATGAAAGAGAAATTATTACTATGGCCTCAGAAGATAGTGGCATTAATGAAAGCCTGTTTGCCAAAGTCGATGAGCGCATTGGTACAAATTCTATTTTCAATTTGAAGCATATTTATAAAGGAAACCTGATTTCACCTGAAAGTGACGGCTTCACTTCAAATCAAAATCTTTTTAACTATCAGGCTAAGATTATCAAACAATTAGCTGAAAAGGACTCTTGTGTATTTATTGGACGTTGTGCAGGTTTTGTCCTAAAAGACAATCCTAATGTCGTGAACATATTTGTGCAGTCTAATCCCGATTTTCTATTAAAAAATGCAATGGAACGGGTAAGTTTTTCTGAAAAAGAGACACAGAAGTATATTGAGCGAACTAACAAATATCGTTCTGATTATTACAAATACTATACTGGACAGGATTGGTATGATCTGCGAAACTATGATTTAACGCTTGACAGTAGCAAGCTTGGTTTCAAGGGCTGTGTTGAAGAAATAAAAGCCTATATGACCTTGCGATTTAAATAAATATAATTAGAATTCGGTATTTTTCTACCGGATTCTTTTTTTGCTCGTTTTTCTTGCTTATTTTTTCGCTTGCTTTTTTTTTTTATTTCATTATAATAGGAAGTTGAGTATTCATTCAAGGAGGAGTCATTATGGAATCATTTGAAATTTTTAGAGATTTAGCGATAATATTAATTTTTGCAAAATTCTTTGGTCTTATTGCCCGAAGATTAAAAGCACCGCAAGTAGTCGGTGAGATTATAGCAGGTCTATTAATCGGGCCGAGTATTTTGGGACTTGTATCTGCAACTGATTTTATTGTTACTATGGCTGAAATCGGAGTTGTTCTTTTAATGTTCTCCGCTGGCCTAGAAACAGATTTAAAAGATCTTATGAAAACTGGTCCAATTGCATTTTTGATTGCATGTGCTGGTGTTTTTTTACCTTTAGTCTGTGGAACTATTCTTTATATGGCCTTTTATGGTGCTGCTGCAATCGGCACACTAGAATTCTATAAAGCTCTTTTTATAGGCGTTATTTTGACTGCCACTTCTGTTAGTATTACCGTTCAGGCCCTTAAGGAGCTTGGTCACCTAAAGGGGAGGGTGGGCACTACCATTCTGGCAGCCGCGATTATTGATGATGTAATCGGTATCGTTTTACTGACCTTTGTGATTGGTGTGAAGGATTCCAATGCTAGTATTATGAATGTTATTATAAGAACTGTTCTTTTCTTTGTTTTTGCTTTTATTGTTGGTTTCATTTCCTATAAAATATTTAAAAGAATCAACAAGCATTATCCGCATACAAGACGTCTTCCGATTGCGGGGCTTGCTTATTGCCTTGCATTAGCCTATATCGCTGAGCGCTATTTTGGTATTGCTGATATTACTGGAGCTTATGCCGCCGGTATTATTCTTTGTAATATTAAGGATTCTGATTATATTGCAGAAAAAATGGATATCAATTCCTATATGCTATTTGGTCCTATTTTCTTTGCAAGCATAGGCTTGAAAACAGATATTACTGATTTTTCCTCAAGTATCCTACTATTTTCTATTGCACTAATTGTAGTCGCTTTGCTTACTAAAATTATAGGATGTGGTCTTGTTGCACGGTTATGCAAATTCAATACCATGGACTCCTTGAAAATTGGAATTGGTATGATGAATCGCGGAGAAGTTGCCTTAATCGTATCTCAAAAAGGGTTAGCTGTTGGTCTGCTAAATCCTGTTTATTTTACTTCCGTTATTCTATTAATCATTGTGTCTTCCATAACATCTCCTATTGTCTTGAAATTCTTATATAGTAAAGCACCTGAGCCTGTAACGTTTGAAATAGACTCCGTCTCCTAGCAGATTGCTTTATGAATTTTAAAAGGGCTGCCGCAAATCTAACAATGTCGTTAGTGATGCCGCAGCCCTTTCCATACTTATTTTCTTATATATTGTTTCATAATCATTCTTTTTTCAAATTCGTCCTTTGGCAAAGGCATATCAAACAAATAACCCTGTGCAACATCACAGGCCAGACCCTTGAGGAAGAGGAATTCCTCCTGCGTTTCGATGCCTTCTGCAATGATATCCATTTTCAATTCCCGTGCCATTCTGATAATATTGGCAATAATAGTCTCATGTCGATTGTCTTTATCCCGCTCTTTCAGAAATGACTTATCGAGCTTCAATGTATTAAATTCTAATTCCTGTAATAAACTCAATGATGAATATCCCGTTCCGAAATCATCTATTGAAGATGAAATACCATATTGTTTCAATTGTTCTAACGTCGTTACGAGATTATCATACTCATCAATATATGCTGTTTCCGTAAACTCAACTTCCAGATATTCTTTTGGAATATTCCATTTCTCTGCCAATGCATTTATTTTTCCTGCAACATCAGTGTCAACAAAATGCTGCTTTGAAAAATTAAACGAGACCTTAACAACTTCAACTCCATTTTTCAGCCATTCTGAAATATCATGACATACCTTATCTAAAACATAAAAATCAATTTGCGTAATAAAACCATTATTCTCACATAAGGGTATGAATTCCATCGGCGCTATGATTTTTCCATCTCTATTCCATCTGACAAGCGCTTCAGCACCCACAAGCTTCTGGCTTGCCATACTTACTTTAGGCTGATAATATACGACAAATTCTTCGTTTTTAAGTGCAGGCTCCAGCATTTCCTCAACTGCATTATCATGCATGATTTTCCCGCTTAATTTCTCATCAAAATATAAAATGTTTCTTTTGCTCTGTTTATTAATAGCGGCATAAGTCATAGCCACCTGTCCCATGACCTGCTGCGCCAGTGTCTCAGTTCCATCTAGTTCATATACTGCCGCACGTATTGTCAAACGGCACTCTTCTTCCATCTCTTCGTCTTCATTTCGCTTTACAATGATTGGAATTGATAGAAGCCTGTCTAGAACCTTTTCTACTCTGTCTTTAAATAACAATCCAACAAACTGATCTCCACCCCATCTTGCAATTATCTCATTCTCACTAGCAAGCTCTGTGACTGTACGCGCATAATCAATCAGTATCTGATCTCCTGCTCTTGACCCAAATTTTTTATTGATCAATTTGAAATTTTTAATATTAAAAAAGATAGTTGCATATTCTCTGCTTAGTCCCTTATTAATAACCTTAGTTACTTTTCGCATATAATCATTTGTATTAGAAATTCCTGTCAATGAATCCGTTACATAAAGCCGTAGATTTTCGTCTCTCATGTAATGTACACAGTTTTCTTTTTGATTATATCCGGTTGCAATTGCATAAACCATTTCTTTACAGGAATCATATCCACAGGAATGACAATCAATGCATCTATCCTTCTCCGTAAATTTATATAGACTATTATAAATAAAATTGTAGTCACAATTAACATCAGGCAAAAAAACTGCTTTCTTGCTATCATATGTCCTTAAAAAATCTTCTAATTTTAATAAAGCGAATTTCTTATTGAGGCGATATCTTCTCTCTTCTCTTGAAATAATACCAGAATATGGATTGTCCATATCAAAGTCATTATTCGCTATGCTAAGACGCTTTTTTTCCTGCAGGCTGAACATAATATCATCATCATGAGACAGTTTGTTCACTGTTCCCGTTCCTTCGATACAACCCTGTCCACAGCTCAGGATATCCACGATCAGTGGTAGTTGTTTTCCGGTCTTAACCCTTCCCAAATACTCCTGTAAATACGAATATGCTTTTTCTTCACTATCCACTTGCCTGACAAGGCGGTCATAACCCATAAAATGCTCTATATTTTGCTTTAAACCACCAATGGAAGGATAAATCGACCCAAGACCATTATCCTCTGTCTCAATCTTTGCATGAAATCCATTTAAATCAATATCCTTTAAATATTCCATTAAACGTGCAAATGTAACATTATAGTTCACATTTCCATTCGTTTCTTTCGCATCTATCTCGTCTTTTTTGGCAATGCACGGTCCAATAAACGCAATATCATTTTTGTCTTGCAAGTACTTATGAATATAAATTGCGGTACAAATCAATGGCGAATGGATGGGCATCAGATTAGGAATTAACTCTGGTATATATTTCTCCACGTAATTTACAATTGATGGACAGGACTGCGATATACCACCCTCAAAGTGATGCTCAGTAATATATTTAAGATATCCCCATGTTGCAATATCTGCCCCAAGGCTGACATGATATATATTTTTCACACCTATGCTTTGCAGATATCCTAAAATCGAATCTGCCTCTTCCTTATAATCGATAAAAAAAGAAGGTGCTACTGCAATCGAAATCAACTCACCGCTTTGCAAATCACTAAAAAAACGTTCGGTATCATCACGATATTCTCGTGCCCCATGACGACATGACTCAAGACAACGTCCGCAATGCAAACATTTTTCATCTTCTACATAAATTCGATTATGTCCATCTTTAATTTTTGAAATATTTGCCCCCAGAACTGGACAGCCTGAGATACAGCGATTACAACCAATACATTTGTCATTTGTGTAGATTAAACCCGTGTTCAGTGCAGCCATGACAACTCCCTTACAATTTTTTTTTCACAGAACTTCTACGCATCTTTTTTGCCTCATATAATTTTCTGTCTGCTACATCTAATATCTCTGCCAGCTTAATATCAAGTTCACATACAAATTCTGAATAGCCCAATGATATATCAATATAATATGGTTTACTCTCTATTTCGTTTAATTGCTTATAACCACTATTAATATTTTGAATCACTTCTTTTACAGAACTATCCCCCTTATTCAGAAATAGCATGACGAACTCATCACCGCCTATTCGCCCAATGATACTTTCACCTTCAAAAGCGTCTTTGAATATTTTCCCAACGCTGGTAATTGCATAGTCTCCCTCAACGTGGCCATAGGTATCGTTTATTTCCTTAAGATGATCTAAGTCACCAAATATCAATACTGCATGTTCTCCGACATGCATTTTATTCATGGTAATGACCCGCTCTACAAAACCACGCCTGTTTAAACAGCCCGTTAATTCATCATACTCTGATAAAAAGTTCAGTACTTTATTTTTATCTTCGATTTCCTGCAAAGTCTTCTCCAGCTTACGCTGTGTCTTATTCTGCATATTGCTCGTCTCAAGATAACGAAGTGCCGCTCCTATCTGCATGCTTGCAAAATACAGCATGGGGATATCTTCTGGGCTGATTTCTCCAATCAGTATTCCATATTGTCTCTCGGCTGCAAATATATTATAGCAGAATAGACAACAGTTCTCCTTATCATTATTAAAAGACATGAATCCCTTTTCCATAGTGACTTTTGGACGTTCCTCTAATGAAAATGCTTTCACTATCTCGCCTTCGTGATAAGCAGCTAAATACATTTCTTCTGGGCATTTCCACTCATCGTTTTCTTTATGAATAATTGGTTTCTTCATTAGATAGAGATATGCTTTCCTCGTTTTGATGGCTTTCAGCTTTACGATAATGCCCTTATATAATGCCTCTTCATCATCTGTTGTATTGACCACATCCCTTACAATAAGCGGCATAAACCAAACATCCTGACGGAAGCTTTCCATTTTTTCCTTACTGCTCTGTATAATATACGCTTGGATATATGCCTGACAATCACGTAAAAGGCTAGTGAGTTTCTCCTTGATTTTAGGAGCCTGTACTAATAGTCCTAGTGTCTCAATAAAATCAAATATTGCTTTTGCCAGTGCATCCAAAGAAATATGTTTTCCATATTTACCATAGAGCAGACTACGTAGCTGAAAAAGCATATTCTGTTTGTCAATCATAGAAACATCTTCGTATAGACAGGCCTTAATCACAGGTGTTACAAATAACCGTAATATCTGTGTTACATATATTTTAATTTGATCATTAACATCTGTTAATATAATATCCCGAAGCATTTGCTTTATCATTGCCTCAGTATATGCCTCAATATTGGTCTGCGTTATTTTGCTCCTTAAGATACCTGCCTGTGCTCGCACAATTTTACAACCACAGGAGCCTCTTTTTTTCACGATACCTGGGAACATAATTGCCTTTGGTTCACCACCCATGCACAAATCAACTGCATTTTTAAGCGCTAGATATCCCATGTCATAGGCATTCTGCTGTATTGTTGTCAATGGCGGATCCATCGTCTTTGCCGATTCCCAATCATCATATCCTGTAATGGCAAAATCTTTACCGATGCTGATGCCTCTTTTACCACATTCTTTATACGCCGCTGATGCCATTACATCATTAGCACAAACTAAAGCCTCTGCATCTGGATTATGATCAAGTAAATTCTGTACCTGCTTTTTGACATATTCAGAATAATCTCCAACTTCCATCATGCTTTCGGTAACTGGAAGATTATGCTTCTTCATAACATCCAGATAAGCCATTTTCCTCTCAATGGCATCTGTGTTTTCTTCCGGTCCTCCGAGGTAGATTAGCTTCTTATAGCCATGATCAATAATCAGATGTTCCATGCAAGAACACATGCCGCCATAATTATCTGACATGATATAGCTTGGCTTTTCAACATCCTCCCTATCCTCGAGTAATATATGTGGAATCCCTTTGAATCGGTTCAAAAATAAGTCCTTATCGTTTTTATCGAGAAATATACACAGGGAACCATATGCAATGATTAATGCATCCACTTTACCAAGCCATGCAAAATCATATATTGTGTTAAATTGATAGTCATAATCCTTTCCTGAATCATCTCCAAATAAATCCGCAAAAAAATAACTGCTATGAAGTCCTATATAAAATAGCACATTCACACCAAAATCTTTTGCAGCATGATAAATACCCTTCATCAAATCCATCGTGTGAGGAGACATAGCATTACCGATGAGAACACCTATCGTATGCCTATCATCCTCTTTGACATTTGGGATTTCTGTTTCATATAACATGACTTTGCCCCCAATTGACAAAATTTCCGCCTACTACTATAATAACATATGAAACGGGCGGTGACAAGACATGAACAAAAACACTGTTTTTACAATCGATGATGCTTTAGATTATAGTAACTTATTCTGTTCCTATCTGCAGTCTCAAAATCGAGAATTATTGCAACATGCGTTACTAGAATTAAGAATAAAACTCAGTTCTTCTGACATATTATATCGAAATCAGCAGTTATTACTTATAGATCTATATATGAATATAAAACAAACTTTTTTATGCAGATACCAAACAACAGAAAGTGTTTTCCCACGCAATTACTTTATTGTCGAAACAATTATGAATGCAGACAATCTTCAAGAGATACTGAACTATTTTCACAGTCAGTTTGAACTGATTATGAGCAGCTGGGGAGACCATGCAAGCAATCATGCCATGTACGATATCATTTACTATATTAATCACAATTACCAAGAAAATATAAAGTTAAATACACTGGCTTCTCTGTTTGGCTATAACAGCTCCTATCTTGGCAAGTTATTTAAGCAGCGTATCGGTGTATCCTTTCATTCTTATTTAGATTATGTAAGAATATCACGTTCCAAGGTTCTTTTACTACAGACTAATTTAAAGATGTATGATATCTCAGAGCAGATTGGTTACAAAAATGTTGATTACTTCCACCAAAAATTTAAAGAACATGTTAGTATGACGCCACTTGCATTTCGAAAAAAATCGTTGCCGAATAACTAAGGCAACGATTTTTGTTTTATAAAATTCTATCTGCTTTACTTATTCATTTCTTTATTTATTCACTTCTTTTCTTAGCCCTTCACTGCACCTGCTACCATTCCTTTGATAATCTCTTTGCTAAACACAAAGTACATGATTACGATTGGGGACATGGTAAAGAGCATCGCTGACATAATCTTCGGATAATCTGATGCAAACTGTCCTTTGAACATTGTCATTGCAAGAGGTACTGTTTGCAGACGGATATCCTTAATCAGTACTAGTGCAAATG